>ERZ869909.212-NODE-212-length-86769-cov-9.165033_pt1 | contig 86769 bp, 57 predicted proteins | sample MGYA00520892_ERZ869909 | MGnify/ENA primary metagenome ERZ869909 (study PRJEB32215, sample SAMEA104723947) | bioreactor metagenome | biome: bioreactor; feature: anaerobic bioreactor; material: water | place: China | collected 2015-03-12 ...
GTTTATGCCAATAGCGTTGAAGCCAACGACTACAGGATCAATACCCGCGGATTTAACAGTGGAATTTATTTCGTTCAAATCGTAACCAGCGAAGGTACCATCGTTACCAAGCTGCAGGTTCAGAAATAATATGAACTGATTTCCGGAATTTTCCTTTAACGGGCTGCCTCCTTCGGGAGGCAGCTTTTTTTGTGGGAATTTGTGTTCCTGTAAGCAGTGGTTGTATTGCCTGTATTTCAGTGGTTTGTATTTGTGTGCGGGTGAAATCACCCGGTAGCTTTGCGCAATTATAGACCTGAAAATTAGGGAAAATCCGATATTGCCAGGGGTGTAAATGAGGCTAACTTTGTTTCAAATAAATTATTGAAAGTGAACGAAATAAGGGGTTGAAATGCAAACTGTAGGCAAACTCCTGAAGAATTCAAACCGAAACCTCATTTATTCAAACAACCGCATTCAGATGAAGAGATTTGTTACCTTACTGCTCCTGATGCTTTTGCTTTTGGCTGTGCGGCCTGCCCAGGCACAGACCGATACAGAGTTTTGGTTTGCTATTCCCAAAGTAACAGAGGGTCATGTTGGAAATCCACCTCATGCAAACGGTTGGCGTTTTTTTTTCAGGCTTGCAAATCTTAGTCTTTCAAACCAGGTTTCTATTTCCTTGCCTGCCGATCCGACATTTACTCCAATAGAATTTGAAATGGAGCCTTTTGAGGCTAGAACAATTGACGTAACAGGAATAATAACTGAAATATGGAATACAATTCCTGATTTTGTTTTCAACAGAGGAATCAGGATTACTGCGACTAACCTAACTACTGCTTATTTTGAAGTAGGTAATCATTTCAACCCAGATATTTTTTCCTTAAAAGGGCAAAATGCTTTGGGAACTGATTTTTTTGTTCCTTTCCAAAATAGGGTTCGGAATGGAGCACATTATGACCCGAAAGCCTATTCTTCTATTTATATTGTAGCAACGGAAGATAATACCAATGTCACAGTAGTTCCTACACGCCCTGTCCATCCTGGTAGGCCTGCCGGAGTTCCTTTTTCTTTTACTCTGAATCGTGGTCAGTCAATTGGAATTGCCCCCCACAATTATCCGACTAACGGTCAACTTCCAGAAAATCATTTAGGTGGTACCCGTGTAACCTCCACCAAACCTATTGCTATTACAACAAGCGATGACTCTGTGCACGGAATATCGGGCTGTTACGACCTTATCGGTGATCAGATTATACCCACAAGTATTATTGGAACAGAGTATATTGCGATGAAGGGGAGGTTAACTGTATCAGAATATTTTTATGTAATAGCTACTCAGCATGATACCGATGTTTTTGTAAATGGAGATTCTATTGCTCGATTACAACCTGGTGAGATGCACCGGTATGAATTCGTTGATTCAACTTATTTTATTAGAACTACCCATCCAAGCTATGTATATCATGTTGCAGGTTTTGGTTGTGAACAGGGTGGAGCCGTTTTACCACCCATCAATGTTTGTACGGGGTCGACCAGGGTTTCATTTACGCGTTCAAAAGGCGAAAGTTTTTTTCTTAATATTCTTGTGAGAGCCGGTGCTCAGGATGGCTTTATCTTCAATGGAGATGGACCCAATACAAAGATAAAGGCTTCTGATTTTAAGGTTGTGCCGGGCACTACGCAATGGCTTACTGCAACACGTGAATTCAGCAATGTGGCGGATGTACCTATTGGTGCTGCCAGTTTGATAGAGAACATTAAGGATGTTTTTCACCTGGGTATTATCAATGGTGGTCCAAGTACGGGTACAATGTATGGTTACTTCTCTGACTTTAATGAGCTGGATGTAAAGGCCAATATCTCCGGTACCGGTGCATTGCACAAAACCTGCTTTGGCCAGCCTGTTCAGTTGGTGGCCCGCGGAGGCACACAGTACCTCTGGCATCCGCCCGATTATCTCGATGATCCTACCAGCGCCACACCCATTTCTTTGCCCGAAAAGCATATCAAATATGTGGTAACTGTGAGTGGTGCCTGCCAGATGGTAGACTCTACCAGTGTATTCATTGAGGTTGCCGACCCTGTAATTGCTGCTTATACGGTTGACGAGGTGGTAGGTTGTGCTCCTTTTACACTGCATGTGAAAAACGAATCGGTTGGTGTTTCCAATTACTCCTGGCGAATGGGTGATGGAACGGTTTATACTACTTCAGCACAAGAGTTTCATCATACCTATAATAACCCTACAGACGAACCTATAGTAAGGCAACTGATGCTTGTGGGCCGAAACCCATTGCTATGCCGCGATACGCTGATAACCAACATAACCGTTTATCCGGAAATCAGCGCGCAAGCCAGTGCCAACATTATAAGCGGATGTGCGCCGCTGGAAGTGGATTTCTCAAATTTCTCTCACGGCGCAGAAACCTATACCTGGCGGTTTGGCGATGGTAATTCCTCTACACAGGAGGCTCCCACCCATATTTTTCACAATTACAGCAAGCAGGATACTATCTTTACAGTTGTTCTCAAAGCACGTTCGCGGTTTGGTTGCGAAGATACCGATACCCTCTACATTCATGTTAAACCCTATATTGAAACAGGATTTCAGATTGATCCCCCCAACCACTGCAACCCTTATCCGGCAACCTTTACCAATACATCTTTTGGGGCCGATTTCAGTCGTTGGAGTTTCAATGGTGGCTTAACCTTCGAAAATATTGAGGATACTCATTTTGATAAGTATTTCGATAACCCCTCATTTGTCGATCCCAAAATCTATGAGGTATGGCTGATCAGCGAAAATAACTATGGTTGTGCCGATACCTTGATCCGCCCTGTAACTGTTTATCCCCACATTACTGCCGATTTCAGTGCCAGTGTGCTGGAGGGGTGCAATCCGTTGCCTGTGCAGTTTACCAATCAATCCAACGGTGCACACACTTTTTTGTGGGATTTTGATGGTGCTGCAGGATCCTCTTCCAGCGAAAGTCCTTTTACATGGCTTCATAATCCCAGCACCACCGATACTGCTGTATACAATGTAAGGTTAACTGCCGTATCGCAGTACCTCTGCCAGGATGAAAAGGTGGTACAGGTGAAAGTATATCCCAGGATAGAGGCAAGTTTTACGTTCGATTATACCTCCTATTGTACACCCCAGGAAATTACCTTCCAGAATACATCTGCCGGCGGGTTTAACTATTACTGGGATTTTGGCAATGGAAACACATCGCAGGAAACCGGCGAATTTGTGGTGCAGGAGTATATCAACCTTTCCCCCGATCTGGTAACCTACCCTGTGCAACTGGTCATTGAAAATGCCAGTGGATGTAAAGATACTTTGATACGTGAGGTTACTATCTATCCTCAGGTAAAAGCAGATTTTGAAATGATCACATCAGGCTGTCATCCCCTGGAAGTAAGCTTTGAAAACAAAAGCTGGGGAGCTTCTGCGTTCTTCTGGGATTTTGGCGATGGAGGAAACTCTCAGCAGGATGAACCCCTGAGGATTTTTACCAATACCGATCATTACAATACTCAAACTTACATGGTAAAATTACTGGTGGAATCACAGTTTGGATGCGTCGACAGCCTTGAACGCCAGATAACGGTTCACCCTAAGCCGAAAGCCGATTACACTGTTTCCAGAAGAACCGGCTGTGCCCCACTGTTTGTAAATTTTGCGGAGACCTCGCTGGGGGCAAATAGTTTTCTGTGGAACTTTGGCGATGGTTCTCAGGAGGTTACCACCACAGGAGGAGTGAGTCATACCTATTTCAATAACACTTCAGAGGCTATTTCTTTTCAAACCAGGCTGATAGCTACCAATACTGAATATGGTTGCAAAGATACCCTTTACAACAGCCTGACGGTATATCCGCAGGTTGTGGCAAGTGTATCAGTGTCTGACTTTGAGGGGTGTCATCCGCTTGAAGTAACCTTCACCAACAACACCCAGGGGGGAGCCAGTCCTTTCCTGTGGAATTATGGCGATGGAAATTCATCCACTACCGACAGTACAACTCATACTTATGTGTTCTCCAATTTCAGTCATACCCATGATCAGCCCTTTGTTGTAAAGCTTAAGGCAGAGTCTGAGTTTGGTTGCAAGGACTCAACGCAGGTGAATATCCTGGTATATCCTCGTCCCAAGGCCCAGTTTCAACCGGATACTGTGGTGGGTTGTTCGCCACTGCTGGTTTCTTTTGCCGATGCCTCCGTAGGAAGTGCCACCTGGCGTTGGAATTTTGGTGATGGTCAAACCTCCATCCAGAATTGGGGGAATGCTGAAAATGAGTACCATCAGGCGCATGATCAGGGTCTTGGCGTATTTACTGCTTTGCTTGAAATTGAGAATGACCGGGGATGTATCGATACCGCTTCCAGACAGATTACCGTATATCCTGATATTACTGCAGATTTTAATGTAACCACCGAAGGGTGCCATCCTCTTGCGGTTCAATTCGAAAATCTTTCACTCGGGGTGCTCCAGCATACCTGGTCGTTGGGAGATGGTACTATTGTTAATACCTCCGACCCTGAATATACTTATTACAATGAGAGCTACACCCAAAACAAAGTGTACCAGGTGAATCTTCACACCCTGTCGCAATGGGGTTGCGAGGCATCCAGGAGTTTGCCCATTACCGTGTGGCCGAGACCCAAATCTGATTTTTCACTCAATCATACCTTTGGTTGTTCTCCTCTGGAGGTAACCATCGAAAATCATTCGGTAGGAGGGAGTGCTTTCCAGTGGAATCTTGGTGGAACTCCCTCAGCCAACGGACAGATCAATTTCGACCATACCTTCCGTAACCTGGAAGAGGAGCCAGTGGTGCTGGATCTTACCCTTGTTACCAGCAACGGTTTCGGGTGCACACGCCAATCGCAGCAGCAAATTACAGTATTTCCGGAGGTGCAGGCACTTTTTACAGCCGATAACTCCATAATGGCAGGTTGTAATCCGCTGCATCTGCAGTTTCAGAATCAATCGCAACGTGCCCATCAGTACAGTTGGAGCTTTGGCGATGGCACTGCCTCAACTGCCTCCAACCCGGCCAATGTATTTTATACAGGCAGCACACAGGAGAGTTTTTACAATGTATTGCTGGAAGCTCGTTCTACCTTTGGGTGTAAAGATACTATCAGTAAACAGGTGCAAGTGTATCCGGTACCCGTTGCCGACCTTTTTGTAACTCCCCATAGTCAAACCTACCCCAACACCTCTGTAGTTGCCCACAACCTCAGCTCTGATGGCAACTGGCAATACATATGGGATCTGGGGGATGGCACTCAGCTGGCCAAGCTTGATAAGTCTCCGGTATTTCATAACTATGTGTGGGAGCCCGGCGATTACGCCACCCGCTATTATACTGTGAGATTGTTTGCCGGAAATGACTTCTGCAACGACACCATCAGTCAGAAAGTAGAAGTGCTGGCACCATTCCCTATTGTTGGGTTTGAGCCATCTGCACAAGGTTGCCCGCCCCTTGAGGTACAGTTTAGAAACGAAACCGAGTATGGTAAGGTCTTTTTATGGGACTTTGCCGATGGCAATTTCTCTGACCTGGAACACCCAAGACATATTTTTTATGACCCGGGCGAATACCTGGTTAAACTTCTGGTAAGCGGCGAAGGCGGTGTAGACTCTGCCTACCAAACCATTACAGTGTTTGAGCCTCCCACTGCCGACTTCAGAGTAACCCCTCCTGTGGTACAATTGCCTTACGAAAGTGTAAGAATGGTTAACCTTTCCAGTCTGGCTGCGTATTATGAATGGCATATGGGAGATGGAACCGTTTATTACGAATTTGAACCTGAGCACAAGTACGAGAGAGAAGGCAATTACGACATTACATTGATTGTAGGTTCGGATACTCAGCCACAGTGCTTTGATCAGATTACCAAAGCAGGTGCTGTTATGGCAGAGGAGAACTGCAGGATTATATTCCCCAATGCTTTTACGCCCAATACAACAGGGCCTACAGGAGGGCAATATGTGGTGAATGATCCGGCCAATAACGTGTTCTATCCCATACATACCGGGGTCCGTGAATACCGACTTGAGATTTACAACCGATGGGGTGAGTTTCTGTTCCGATCTACAGATATCAATATTGGCTGGGATGGATATTACAGAGGAGAGCTTTCGCCTATGGGAGTTTATGTGTGGAAGGTTTGGGTAACCTGCCACAGTGGTAAAAAAATAGAAGATATTGGAGATGTTACATTATATAGATAGAGGAAAATCCTCATCATCCAAAAAGAATTATTTACACAGAAAACCCGCAACTTGCGATGAAAACAAATAAGAGCACATATGGTATCAGGAAGCTGGCATCGCTCATGTTGATGTGGTTTTTTGCATCGGGTGCCATGCTGCAGGTGCAAGGGCAGGCTCCGCAGTTTTCGCAGTTTTATGCTGCGCCTCTGTATCTGGCTCCATCCTTTGCCGGAGCTACCAATGGTAGCCGTATTGTAATGAACTACCGCAACCAGTGGCCTCAAATCCCCGGGGCTTTTGTAACCTATGCTTTCTCCTTCGATCATTATTTCCATAACTACAAAAGTGGTGTGGGTGTATTGCTGTTTCGCGATCAGGCAGGCTCAGGTCGATTGGCTACCACACATGGGGGTTTGGTTTACAGCTATAATTTTAAAATCGATCATCGCTGGACACTGCGTCCGGGGTTGCAGTTCTTGTATGCACAACGTACTGTAGATTTTCACCGGCATATCTTTGGCGACCAGATCTCTCTTGATGGCATCGCACCACATACCCTTGTACCCCAGCCCATCGAAAGAATCGGATATTTTGATGCAGCGTCTTCTCTGCTGGTTTACAATACCAATATGTGGGGGGGATTTACCATAGATAATATGATGCGCCCCAATCAGTCTATGACGGGCGAGGAGAGCCGTATCCCAATGAAAACATCGATTTATGCCGGTTATCGCTATTACTATGGAAGCACGTATGCCACCAAAATACAGGAAAGCATTTCTGTGGCCACCATGTATCGCAACCAGGGAAGGTTCAACCAGATCGACCTGGGGGTCTACTGGTCCAAAGATCCTATCTCGCTGGGGTTGCTCTACAGAGGTATACCCATCTTTAACAATCAGATTCACGGGTTGATGAACAATGATGCACTGGTGCTTACCGGTGGTCTGCGTACCGACAACCTCAGGTTTGCCTACAGCTACGACTTTACTGTAAGCCGTATGATCAATTCTACAGGCGGTGCACACGAAATATCCATTATTTACCAGTTCAACCAGGGACCACCCAACAAAAAGCAGGGGGCAATTCCTTGCCCGGACGGGCAAATGTAACCCGAGAAAAAGATATGAATTTAAAACCCCGGCGGTCATCCACCGGGGTTTTCATGTATCTGGGGTTTGCAAGGGGGTCAGGCAGTGAGGGCAAGCTCTCTTATCAATGGGCGTTTGTATTCCTTGCGGAGTTCTTTGTAGTTTTTGAATTTCAGTGTGTCGTAGCTCAGAGTTTCGGTGTCGATAATAACCCCCTGAAAGCGACCCATGGAGCACGATCCGCTGTTTATATATTGCTTCCTTGCGTTGAGATAGTAAGTTTTGTGTGCTTCTATCTTATGTGTATGACCCAAAACTACCAAGTCGTGGTCTTTGAGCAGGCGCAAGGCATGGGTGAGGTACTTTATGGAATGATACTTTTTGGGAATTTTGTTGATGGCTTCATCCAGTTCTACAATGCGGAAATAGATGTTGAGTACCCAGGGCGTTTTACTGATCCATCGCAGAAGATTAAACCCCAGGGTCTGTATTTTTCTTCCCAGTTGTGTTCCATTCATGAAATCGGCACTATGCCCATGCTCAATGTAGATGCTTTGGCCTTTGCTGTTGGTGGTTTGGTAGCTTGATTCGCCGAAGGGGCAAATGGCATCGTGATTTCCCTTCAGATAAATGAAAGATGATTGATTGAGCAGGTAGTCTACCAGGTCTTTGTTGGAGTTGCAAATCTCGTCAAAGCTGTATTTGTAAAGCTCAAAGATGTCGCCGTTGAGCACCACCTTGTCGATACGTTCTTCATGTATTATCTTTTGCAATGCTTTAATGAAATCGTGGCCATTCCATCCGAAAGTTTCGAAATGGTCGTTGTTGCCTATGTGCAGATCAGAAATTACGAGCAGGTTCATAAGCAGGAGATTGATGGATGAGGAATTCAGAAACCATGGGGGTGCCGTTTTGCAATGACATGCTTTCAATATTCGATTTGTAGACGTTGTAGATATGAGGATTGTAAATGATCTCGCTGATCTTTTCGGGCAATCGTTGGGGATTGCTTTCGTAAACTCCCAGCAGGTTGTCGCGCACAAACTCCATATTCCCCTTTTCCTGCTCCCAGATGTAATGGTTGATCACAGGGATCTTTCCGGAAATAAGGATCTCCATAAAAGTGCTTGCGCCGCATTTGGTTACCACCACATCTGCAATATTGATGAGTTCGTAAATAAAATCTACATAGCCGTATACCTTAAGTGCATCGAAGTTGTGCTTTTCTTTAAGTTTAAGGGCCTTGCTGTAGAGTTCCCGATTATTGCCGCATACTATGGCTACTTCTGCTCCTGCATTGTTCCTCAGGAAGTTTTTCAGTATCTTTTTTCCTTTGGGGATACCATCTCCACCACCCAGGATCAGGATGATGCGCTTGTGTGGGTCGAAGCCAAGATTTTGCCTTATTATTCCGCCAAGCAAAGGGTCAGCGGGGCGGGTAAATTTTTCGTCGAGGATAAACGGAAAGATGGAGAGTGATTGAGGAAGAATTCCCCTGGTTACAGCATAGTCTTTTACTCGCTGGGAGAAGACAATGAAAGAGGGCCTTTTGTCGAGAAACCATATGGGATGCGCCGTAAAGGGGTCTGTAACCACCACACTTACCGGAATATCGAGCTTGTGTTTTTTTAGTATGGCCATTACAGGCCGTATCAGGAAAAAATGAAAAATCACCACCCTGGAAGGTTGTGCCGACAGGATCTGCTTCTCCAGTGGATCAACGATAAAATAGCTTAATAAAGCCGCAGTGAGCCTGGCAACGAAAGGGATCTTGTTCAGAGCGTAGAGCGTTTCGAAAACCCATAATGCGCTGGCCTGAGATTTTCGGTATCCATCCTCCACAAGGGCTTTGATGCCCCTGTTTACTCCTTCGAATCCATCCAGAAGCAGGGGGTTTACTTTATCGCCATGTTTTGCTTTGAGATAATTGGCTACCGACCTGGCTGGAGCAAGATGTCCGCCTCCGGTTTTAAGGTAGAGAAACAGGAAATTTTTCTGCATAACCTTTTTGGGTAGAAGTTTTGCAATATTACCCATCCAATGTTAAGTGATCCTGAAGATGCAATTACCTTTGCGTTAAGTTATTGTATCGGAAATGTTAACGGATGAGCTGGCTGTGGGAGTTTATGGTGCCATCTTGCAGAAAATCGATGATGTTGAAAGTGCCACGTTTGCGTGCCTTCAGAAAACCGGCCCATGCTGCTTCTGCCAGCCTGCCTTTGTTGATAAGATCGAACAACCACTGATCGGTGTAGCGGGGATCTTCTTGTTTGAATCCCGCTTGTATTTCTCGCAACCATTTACGGTTTGCCCTCTCCTGTGCTCCTATAGTAGGTGTCATAATAATGGGTATGCCCAGGGCGCAGTAGAAGGAAAGTTCACTGGGTTTGCTCCACAGGATATCTGTGGTTCGGAGTGTCTGGTTGAATTTTGCATAGTATTCCGGAAAATCCTTCCCGAAAATCACTTTAATACTTTGGCTGTTGATCTCTTCCTGTACATCGAGGAAAAAATCGATCACTTCGGTGCGGGTGCCCGCCACAAGGTTAAGTTGGATCTGATTTGCCATGAGTTTTTCACGCAGACTCATAGCAATCTTTTTGCCTATATGTTTTTGAGCTCCGGCACCTCCAACTGCGAAGGTAATGGTGAGTTTGCGCTGGTTGAGAAACCTGCAGTTGTCTTCTCCCAGAAAATAGTTGACATTGCGTTCGTGCAGAGGCCAAAATCTGTTTGCGGGGTCAAGGTAGTGCAATCGCTGGCCCAGGTCTGCTTTCAAAACATCCAGATCAGTGTTGCCCAGTAATTCTAAGGGAAGTGGAAAGCCGCTGAGATGTATCCGGTTTTCTGGCACACCATACGCTTTCAACCGGCGTGCAGCCCGACCGGTAGGGGCAAAGTATTCGATCCGGCTTTCCCATGGGTCATGGCTTACCCATACACGGTTGAGGTCGGTATCGCAAATGATACAGAAAACCCTCGGATGTCCTTGTGTGTCGGCAGCAATGGCCGGAGCATAAAAACTGGTGACAAGGGGCAGTGGGCTTTGGGTAATCCGCTCCAGCATACCCTTACACAATCCCTTTCTGATGCTGGAAGTTAACATGCGAACCTGGAAAGTGCTTTTGGAAAGATCCCGAAAAGGATAGAAGGATGGAATACGCAGGAAAAAATCAAGCAAGCGGAAAAGACTTCTGCCTATCACCGGAATTGATTTTGCCCGTGACAGAAACTCGTACAATCGGAGGATGCGCCGCCATAGTTTACGCTCCGTATGAGGGGTAGATGCATCATCGCCCACTTCTATGATTTCCGATGGCGAGATGCTGCGAACAGGATACAACGCCCGCAAATGACCATACCCCATATTGGCAGTGGCCAGCCAGGCTTTTGAGTTTGATGGCTCTGCAGTTTCACGGGAAGGAGTTTCTTTTTCTGCTTGCGATGCAACATTGCCTTGCCGAAGTGTCATAGAAGATGGGTTTTGGGGTTTTCTGAACAGTTCATTCTTAAAAAAGCCGGGTGCTGGGCCCGGCTTTCCGTTTATTCATCAAAACACAACATGAAGAGAGAATCATCAGAAGAATGGAAACCGAAGAATAATTCAGATGATATCTACATTGCAAAGTTACCCCAGCTACAATCAAAAGCTGTTAAGACAGCATTAATTGATGGTTAGCAAAGTATTAATTATGGTGTTGTTTTGCTCAAAAACCAGCGCTGCAGTACGAGCAATTGCCATATCCGGTTGTAGAGATAGTGCTGATCTTTGTTGTAAAAGTTTTTCAAAAGCGCATCCACGGCTTTTGGGTTCAGCAATCCGGTTTGCCGGATGGCATCGGGATGGAGATGATCCATGGCAAAACTTCGAAGATCTTTTCTGAGCCATTTTTGCAAGGGAATGGCAAAGCCTCTTTTGGGGCGTTGAAAAAGATGAGCCGGTACGTATTGATACAATACTTCCTTAAGAAGCCATTTGGCCTGTGAGTTGCGTTGCTTGAGACTGGGGTGCAGGTTCAAAGCCCATTCAACGATCCTGTAATCGAGCAGGGGAACCCGGGTTTCCAGGGCGAAGTGCATGCTGGCACGGTCTACTTTTACCAGCAGATCGTCGGGCAGGTAGTACAACAAATCGAACAGCGCCTGCTCTTCTGCAGCATTGAGTTTTCGTGCGCCAACCGAAAGATTTTCTCTCAACGGGAAATCGGAGTAGTATTCTGGGTTGAGGTATTGGGCTATTTCCTTCCTGCTGAATAAATATTGCTCCTGTGAGAAAATATGGCTGTGCAATGTTTTCATGGCTGGGTTTTCGAACAACCTGGCAGCTCTTCGATATTTTGCAGGCCCGAAAGGCAGTAAGGCTGCTGCCGGATAGCTCAATAGTTTCACCCACGGGTTTGCCAATCGTTGTGCCCATTTATAGGCTCCGTAGCCCATAAATAGTTCATCCCCTCCATCGCCAGAGAGTGTCATGGTAACATGCTTGCGTGCCATTTGCGATACCAGCAGGGTAGGTATTGCTGAGGAATCCGCATAGGGCTCGTCGTATATGTCGTTGAGCAGTGGCATCCAGTGAAGTGCATCCTTCTCGGTTACCATAAGTTCATGGTGGTGTGTGCCCAGGTGTTTTGCCACAGAACGTGCATGATCGGCCTCATTGAACTTCTGGTCCCAGAAACCGATGGCGAAGGTATTGATGGGCTGTTGGTGCAGGCTCTGGGCCACTGCAGTTACCAGGCTGGAGTCGATTCCTCCGCTCAGGAAGGTGCCATAGGGCACATCGGAAACCAATCGATATCGCACTGAAGATTCAATGAGGGCAGTGAGTTGTTTGCGGGCCTCCAACGGATCTTCCATCAGAGAGGCACCGATTTTCTCTTCTGCCTGCCAGTAGGGTTGTATCTGAAATTCACCCTTTGCCAAAACGCCCATGCAGCCAGCCGGAAACTTTCTGATCTGGCGATAAATGCTCAAGGGTGCCGGTATGTAACCCAGGTGCAGAAAGGCATTTACTGCCTGGTAGTCTACCTGTAGCGATTGATCGAAGGAGGCCTCCAGTACCTTGAGTTCCGATGCAAAGCCCAGTCGGCCCTCAAGGTGGTAATAATAAATGGGCTTTATTCCCAACCTGTCGCGGTAAAGATAAAGGCTGTTTTGCTCTCTGTCCCAGATGGCGATGGCAAACATGCCATTGAGTTGATGCACGAAATCGGGCCCGAATGCAGCAAAAGCCTCCAGGATTATCTCGCTGTCGGATTGGGTGCGGGCAGCAAAGGAAGGATTTTTTTCTTTCAGCCGGGTCTGGATCTCGCGAAAATTGTATACTTCTCCATTGTAAACCATTACGTATCGTTTGCAATGAGAAAACATAGGCTGGTTGGCGTCATCGCTAAGGTCGAGGATGCTTAATCTCAGGTGAGCCAGGGTAGTATTGTTTTCTGCAAATACACCACGGGCATCGGGTCCTCGATGGGCCAGCAGCGATGCAAGGGTGTCAATATCTTTTCGGGGTGCACGACCCTCACAAAAGCCCAGTATTCCGCACATACAGTCAGTTTTGAAGGTAAAAGTAAGAAAATGGCGAATTTAGGAAGGTAAAAAATTTTTTTTCATTGGGTGTTTTTTTAATTTAGCCGCAAGGAATAACCACAAAAATCTCGTGTCCTTATATGAAGCAATCATCTAATACCGAAACAACTAAGCAGTTGGAACAAGCCTGGAAGAAGTTCGACAAAGGAGATTTTGCCGGGGCAGAAAAGCTTTTTTCAGCTATTTGCGAAGAAGAGGAAGAGAATCCGGAAGCTCTGCATGGGTTGGCGGGTGCCTACCTGCGGCGCAAAGACTTTAACAACGCTCTGGAAACCCTGGATAAGCTCGAAGAACTTAACGCCAAAGATGCCAAAGCCATTCACCTCAGGGGTCTTACCTATGGTGCCGACGACAGTCTGGAAGAAGCCATTGAGGATCTGGAGAAGGCAACCTCTCTCTACGATGATCCCTTTGAAGCATACCTGGATCTGGGGGGTGCATTCCTTGTGCAAAAGGATTTTGTGCGAGCTGCCCAATGTTTCGAAAAATGTATCAATATTGATGGAAAGTGCAATGAAGCCTGGACAGGCAAAGCCCTGGTAGCATGGTATAACAAAGAACTCAAGGCGGCACTTGAATATCTGAATATTGCCCTGAAAATAAACCCAAAGCATTTATTGGCTCTTTTGCTGAAAACCGAAATACTCCTGGAAACCGGCAAAAAAAGCGATGCAGAAAAGGAAGTGAAGAAAATTCTGGCCATCCAGCCCGATATCTTCAAATCTTCAGCACGGGATGAAGATAAAGATGATGATGAAGATGATGACTTCGACAAGGATGAAGATGCCTATCGAAGTGAGGATGACGAGATAGAAGAGTTTGAGCTGGACGATTGATCCAGCTTTTTTTTGCATCAGGTAGTTTAAAAAAACAATTTGATTTGCCCGGTAGCTTTCTTACGTTTATCATAAGTGCTACAAAATCAGGTCTTTATGATCTTGTGTTTGTTCGGATAAATTTAGTTGAACACCCCGAACTCCAGACCTACAAAAAAAGAAGAGCGTTCATAGCAAAAATGACTTAAGTTTGTCGATAAATAAATCATGTATAACGACAAAACAAATCGCTATGAAAAACAAACTTTACACCCTGATTTTTGCATTAGTAATGTTGGCCCTACCGATGGGTGTTTTTGCCCAGAAAACCATCCATGATCCTTCCATTACACCAACCGTTACTCCAGAACAGTTGCAGGCAGCTACACCCACTCCTTCCAAATCCGGAGTTGTAGTGCTCGACTTTGAAGGCCTGGGTAATGTGCAGCAGGTGCTCGATTATTACAATGGTGGCTTTGCCGGAGGCGGCATTGGGCCAGGACCCGATTATGGTGTTACCTTCTCTGGATCTACCCTTTCTATTATTGCCGGTTATGCAGGTGGTACAGGAAACTTCCAGAACGAACCCAGCCCTTCCACCATCATGTTCTTTCTGGATGAGAATAATGCCATCATGAATTATGCGGCAGGTTTCGAAACAGGGTTTTCGTTCTTCTACTCTTCTATTGATCGTCCTGGTAGTGTTGAGGTTTACGACGAAGTAGGAGGAATGGGCAATATGATTGCTTCCTTAAATCTTGCCCCCCTGGGCTCATTGAATATTCCCGGCGGAGCATATAACATCTGGCAACCCATTGGTGTGAGCTTTGAGGGTGTTGCCAAGTCCATTAAGTTTATCGGTGCCGCCAACTATATTGGCTTCGACAATGTAACTTTTGGCAGCGAAATACCCGGCGGTGACGATGGTGGTGAACCACAACCCGTGCCCCTATCCAACTGGGCTTTGATCCTGGGTCTGGGTCTGATTGTATTGTTTACTGTGCTGCGGATGAAAAGAATTGCCTGAAGGTTTGTTCTGGCAAATTGAGAGAGACAAGGAAAAGGCTGCTTCATCATGAAGCAGCCTTTTTTGATTAGAAGGAGGTATAGTTGATTTACATTTTAAAAGTAAGCCCCAGTGTGGCAGATATTCCGGGTCTGTAACGGCGTAGAATCTGGTCGTTGTTGCGATCAAAGATGCCATCCTCATTGGCATCTTGCAGGAATACAACAGGCTCATTGAGGATATCGATGATCCCTGCCTTCATGCTGATGTGTCGGCTTAGTCTTTTAGAAACGGTCAGTTCAAGGTGATTGCGGGGCATTTCATAGATGTCAGGATAGGTTATGGTTACTTTGTCAAGCTCACGTATACCTCCCGTAAACAGACGTTTCCCTATGATATTGTACAACAGGTTTACCTGCAAATCAGCATCTGTATTGTTGTAAAACAATCCTGCATTTACAATGTAGGGCGATTGACCCTGCAGGGGGCGTGGGTCGGTATCTCTGCCTGCAGAGCGCGATCCTGAACCAATGGTAACGGTACTTTTGAGTAAAGACGTATTAAAGTACACGGACAGGTTATCGAAAAAAGATATTCCGGTCATCCCCATGAGGCTTTTTCTTACTTCGGCTTCTACTCCATACACAAGTGCTTCATCGGCATTGCCAAAGGAGAAGTTTTTGCTGCCACCTGATCCGGCACCTACCAGAACCACTCTTTCGATGGCGTTTTCGAAAACCTTATAAAAGCCGGCAATGGAGATCACCTCCGAAAGGCTGGGGTAATATTCGAGCCTCAGGTCATAATTGTCGATCAGAGCTGTCTTAAGGAAAGGATTGCCCGACACTACCCAGTTGTTGTCGAAGTCATAGAACCCAAAAGGGGCCATCTCTCTGAGCTCCGGTCGGTTTATGGTTTTTCCGTAGGCTGCACGCAGCAAAAGCTTTTGAGAGAGATTGTAGGTCATGTTTATCGAGAGCAAATTATGGGTTTCGTTGTTGTCGACATTTACAGGGCCTGTTGTGGTTGCACTTTTAAGGATGCGACGGTTTTGCTCTACTCTCAGCCCTGCCGACAGGGTGAAACGGTCTGCCATGGGCAATACCACCATCCCGTACCAGGCAAAAAGGTCGTTGGAGGTTTCATAAGAATCCTGGGGGTTGGATTGCTCGTCAAGTTTGATAAGGCCTGTGCCCTGTGTGATGCTTAGGTAGTCAGGATGAAACAGCGAATCGATAGAGACCCTGCGAAGGTCTTGCGGAAAGAATAAGGTGCTTGCGGTGTAACCAATGTTACGGGCAATAAATTCACGCTCCATATAGTCTGTAAAAAAGCCGGCTTTGAACTCGGGCTTCAGAGAAGGGATTGCATTCAGGTTTATCGTCTGGCTTATGTTGCCAGCATAGGTGTGTCCTTTCTCTTCCATGGAGGAATAGAACCTTCCCATGAAATAGGGTTGCGCCCCCCCAATAGGTACATAGATGCTGAAATCGCCCTCGGGGTCGTTGATGTTGCGGTCGGTTCTGTATTGCTTATAGTCGGGCATTTCGCGGAAAGAGTTGCTCAGACCCGCAGTCCAGTTTAATTTGGTTGAAGAAGTCAGTTGATGTTTGCCGTTCATTTGCCCCGAATACAATCCGCGAAAGATCTGCTGGAAATTGTGGTTGTTCATGGTGGCACCAAAGTCAATGTGATCGCCTTGCCGGTTTACATAGCGATAGGTGCTGTTGTGGTTAAACAGGTTGATAATTTCAACAGAATGATCTTTGGATATATTGATACCCCAGTTGTGCAGCACTCCCAAACGGATGTTGTTTGAAAAGCGATCGTCGTAGAAATTGTAAATGGGCAGGCTTTGAGGAGCGATAATTACATTGCCGTTGGGGTCGAAAGTGCCATGGTTGTATGAGTTGTAATCGCTGCGGAATACCTCGTTGGTTGACTTACTATTGCTGTAGCTGAGGGTAGTGATATTTCCCACCTCCATGCCCAATAAATTGAACCGCAACATGCCAGCCAGTGAAGCACTTTGGTTGAGAAAGGCTGTTTCTTCCATGGGGATCCAGTTGTTTTTCAGGGATTTGCCCATACGTTCCAGTTCCGCATTATTATTGGTGATGGTGCGTAAATCGCGTGGAAAATCTTCAGGAAGGGAAAAATAGTCCGATCCAAATCCCATCCACGCGTTGTCAGATCGTTCAGATCGGTAGAAATTGCGAAATGTAGTGCCATCATCGTAGCGGTTGGTGTAGGAAATCTCAAATCCACTGCGGTCGGGAATGGCCTTGGTGATGATCTGGATGGCACCTCCGGCAAAGTTGCCGGGTAAATCGGCCGAGGGGCTTTTATGAATGAGCAGCTGCTCGATTTGTGAGCTGGGAATAATGTCGAACGAAAAGGAACGCACATCGGCCTCCATACTGGGGGCAATTACATTATGAAGCATCACCGTGTTGTAGCGTTCACTCAATCCCCGCACAATAATGAAACGATCTTCAATAATGGTCACACCGGGTATCCTTCTTACTACCTGGGCCGCATCGCTGTCTTGTGATCGGCTGATTTGCTGTGCAGAAATACCGCTGGTTACCACCTGGCTGTTGCGAAGTGATGTAATCAGTGCGGTTTCGGTATGGGTTGTGCGGCGGGCGGTTACGGTAACTCCTTCCAGTTGGTAGCTTACCTCATGCATCTCCACTTCAAGAGTTATGGTTCTGCCACGTTCTATGCGGATATTCTCGATCACAACCGGTTCATAGGAAATAAAGGAAACCAGAAGGTCGACACGCTCATGGGGTATGTTTACCAACCGAAACTCGCCATTGAGGTTGGCGGAAGCACCTATGCCGGTTCCCTGAATTACGATCTGCGCACCCACAAGCCTCTCCTTGGTGCGTGCATCATAAACAATCCCCTCTATATTGCCCGACTGGCCAAGGGCCAAAAAACTGCAAAGGGTTAACAAACAAACGGAAAAAAGAATTCTGCTGTAATGGCTCATTATTGTTTTGTTGTAAGGTTTGTGGATGTTCAGAAACGTGTTTGCAAACTTCATTCAAACGGATGCAATACACCTTAGTATACAAAGGGCAAAATTAGCCTCCTGTGCAAGGGCAGATGTTAAGCCAATGTTATGATTATGTTATGGAAAAGTTAATTACAGTGAACTGTGAATGAGAATGATACGATTGTGTTTTTTAATGATTTGATCAGGATTTATTAACGTGAAGTTTACATTGGCCCACTACTTTTGGTACCATGAATTTTTAGTAAACCATCGGGCACTGGGCCCATAATAGCTAACAAAAACAATTATTTAAAAAACAAACAATGAGTAACAAAAAAAACAACACGCAAAAATTTGCAACATTGTTCATGGCCTTTGCAGTGATTTGCTTTGGCTTTGTAATGCAATCCTGCGATAAGGATGATGATACCGAACTGAAAGATCGTCCGGTCGTAACATTGTCTGCTGAGCAGGTTTCCAATGCCATCGGCAATAAAATCGGAACCACCGTTACCATTACAGCCCCCGAAGGTCTTCAGACTCTCGAGATTGCTAAAAATGGTGTGCCTTACCAAACCGAAACCATTTCAGGAAGTCCTGCTACTTTTACCTGGGAGTTTGAAACCACCGTTAGCGACCCCATTGGCAGCGAGGTTAACTATTCTTTTGTAGCCAAGGATACCAGAGATCGTACTTCTGATGTGGTTATCCTTAAGCTCAGGGTTACTGCTAAACCTGTAAAAGAGATTCCTGCAGGAAGCTTGCTTGGCAACCACACCTGGTACAGCGATACCATTTATCGTTTGAATGGTTTTGTTCGCGTGGGAAGCGATTTGCCACAAGGCGATGGAACATACGTACAACAAACCGGAACCCTTACCATCCAGCCTGGTACCCTTATCGTAGGGGATAAAGAAACCAAAGGAACCCTGATTGTACAGCGCGGCAGCAAGATTTTTGCCGAAGGTACCAAGGAAAATCCTATCATCATGACCTCTGAGCAGCCGATAGGTCAGCGTCTCCCCGGCGACTGGGGTGGGCTGGTAATGTGTGGCCGGGTTAAAAACAACCAGGGCCCCAACGTGCAGCTCGAAGGTGGCTATGGTGCCTACTTTGGTGGTGATGTTGAGCTGGATGACGTTACTGAATCTTCAGGAATTGTTCGTTATGTAAGAATTGAATACGCCGGTATTCCTATCAACCCTAACGAGGAAGTAAACTCCCTTACCATGGGTAGCGTAGGTAAAGGTACTATCCTCGAATATGTCCAGTGTTCTTATGGTTTGGATGATGCCTTCGAATGGTTTGGTGGCTCTGTGGATGCCAAATACCTGATCGCTTACCGTAACCTCGATGATGATCTGGATGTGGATTTCGGTTACTCTGGTTTCGTGCAATTTGCACTTGTAATCCGCGATCCTAACCTGGCCGACCAATCTGGTTCCAACGGTTTTGAAGTGGATAATAACAGTGCAGGGAATGCACAACAACCCATTACCCAGGGGCGCTTTGCCAACGTTACTGTGATTGGACCCAAGAAAACCCGCGAAACCCCCATTAACACCAATTATCAGCATGGTGCCCAGCTGAGAAGAAACAGCATGTTGCGTATTTACAACTCTTTCATTACCGGTTTCCCTGCAGGAATTTATGTGGATGACGAAAGGGGTTTATCAAGTGGTCATGCATTGAATGATGATCTCAGACTTCGCAACGTTATCCTTGCAGGTGTTGATGGATGGGGTGGCAATGGCTACGGTTCAGCCTACAATGCCGATGTAGAAGGTGCTGTGGATGGCCTTCCCTTCCTGGATGGCTCCGGCAATCCCCGCCCCAATCACCCCAATGCTCCTAGAGGCATTTCTCTGAAGCAGGATAATATTAACCCTGATTTCAATATCGTTAACTGGTTCAACAAGCCTGAATATGGCAATAAGAGGCTGGCCAAGTGGGAAGATGCGGGTATCAACCCCACCATTTTCGACCTGGTGGCTAATCCTGCTGTACTGCCCTTGAGCAACTCTATGCTGCTTACTGCAGCCAAATGGGATAACGTGCCCGAAGCCGATAAATTTGAGCAGGTTCCCTTCTCCGGTGCTTTTGGTACTGTCGACTGGACCGAAGGTTGGGCTGAATGGCTCCCCGGCGTACAGGTATATTTTTAATGGAATGCATTTTTCCATAAATCAATCATAAAAAATCTCAGGTGGAACGGATCATGCAATCCGTTCCACCTCTTTTGGTTAAGCTCCCTGTGGAGCATCAATTTGCACAAAAAACACCCTGTCATGACAAAAAAAGCCGCACAAGGTTTTACCATCACCGTAATTGTGATTATCGTTCTCTCTGCCGCTGCATACTTTATTCTTTTTCCTCCTAAGGGCACCTATCATATCGATAGGTACATCCCCAGAGAGCAGCAGGACTCCCTGCTGGTAAATGTGGTTACCCTTATGGGAGTAAAACCTCGCTATGCAGATCATCAAACACGTATGGAACCCCGGTACCGGCAGTTTTATATAGAACAATCGCGCAACTACTATTTTTACCGCTATTATGTGGATGACAACGGATCGCACTTCTTTTACATGATCCGCCCTGCCAGACACCCCCTGGGAAACCGGAGAGCCATTGGCGGAAGCTTCAGGTTGGGTGATGATCTTGAATTACTGGATTACAGAGAGGAGTTTGTTACACAAGTACTGGAAGAAGAGAGGCTCAGGGAGCTTGCAGATGTTCTGTTTCCTGCTCTTATTGCCGGCGATATTCAGCAACACCTCAGTAATAAACTGATCATCGAATGGCCCGACGATCGCCTTCGCTATGACTTGCAAAAACGCGAGTGGCGATATGATGTGGAGCTATAACCCGGAATACTTTAAATATTCAGTTTTGCTTGCCTGTTTAGTTGCAGGGGGCCGATCTGCTATATTAAATTTGCTTTGCCCGGTTTCAGGGCAAAGCTTTTATTCGTATATTTGAGCAAACACGCTGTTTTAAACCACCTTGGGTCAAAATAACACTTATTCATTAGCCTTTACTTGTTAAAGCATTTAATGCCTTAGAACTCATGACCCTGAAAGGTTTGGAAAGCTGATAGGGAAAACAGAAAACCTAGTATAAATCCGGCTTCGGCTTAGAAATTCTCAAAGGAGCTTGCTTCCGGAATTTTCATAGCTGAATACACCCTAAAAATAAATTATGAAGCGATTGTTGATAACTATTTCTCTTATCCTGGCCCTGGGAATTACTTATGGGCAGGAGATCACCAAAGGTGCTGATGGGCTGTATTACGGCCCTGATCAGCAACTCTATTCCGGCCCCTGGAGAGAATACTATCCGGGCGGGCAACAACTCAAAATGCAAATGAGTATTAAGCAAGGACAGATTGACGGCCAGGTGATCCTTTTCTTCTCCAACGGACAGATCCAGGAGATTCGCTCCTATCAGATGGGGCAGATGCACGGTCAGTGGACCAAATGGAACGAAAACGGGCAGCAAATGGCCATTGCTCATTATCTGAACGGAAACAAAGACGGCAAATGGTATATCTGGGATGAAAACGGTACGCTGCTGTATGATATGGAGTATAAGAATGGCCAAAGATCGGGCACATGGCGCATGTTCGATGAGCAGGGCCAGCTGGTGAGTGAAAAATCCTTCGATTAATACCTTAATTACCCGTAAAAAAAACCTTAACCGGGCGGTTAAGGTTTTTTTTAGTATTGGGGCTTTTTTGTGGAGGGGTCGGAGGGTTCTGCAAATGCAGGATTTATTTTGTTACTTGTCCTATCCTAACTTCAATATTCTCCAGGTCTTGTGGGTTCAGGTTGATCTCCAGTTCATTGGATTGATAAGAAATGTAGGTGGTCGACAATTTGTAGGTGCCCGGAAGCAAACCACTGATAAGGAAATTTCCATCAAAATCAGAATAAGCAGTTTCTGTGTTGCAGATCTGAATTTTTACTCCGGCAAGTGCTTCGCCGGTGGCAATGTCAAGTACGGTGCCGCTGATGCTGAATGTCATCTGGTTCTCTTTTAATTCGGCAACATTTCCGGCAATACCATTGAGGCTAAGGGCCAAAAAAGCAAGGGTGGCAAGAGCAAATCTTTTCATGATGTATCTGTTTTGTTGTTTCTTCTTAAGTCTTTTCTTGTTGCCAGCTCTTACTGAATATCAGGAGTAAAGAACAAGCGAATACATCACAAAAGTAGCATCCGAGTATTACCAAATTATTAATTCCATGTGATGAAAACATTAAGTTTATGTTAAGAAAAAGGTGTTTTCTCCAAACTTTTCTCTAAACAAAAATCACCCGACCTGGTTTGCATGGGTTGGGTTTTCAGGCCATTGTCTCATGCATCAGGTCGGGTGATAGTGCAATGTTAGCAAAAAGCTATGGATCAGTAATTTTTCTCAGGGAATTGTTCGGTCCACCATTGGGGTTGGTCTTTCAGGTGCTTATCCCACCATGCCATGATTACGTTGTGCCATTGTTTTCGTTTGCTGTATGTTACAATATGGTGGTCTTCTCCTTTCACCATAACCAGCTCCACAGGGCGGTCAAGGATCTTAAGGGCTGTGTAGAGTTGTATGCTTTCGCCCGGAGGTACATTGGTATCACTATCGCCGGTTATCAGCAGCAATGGGGTGTTGATTTTGTCGGCATGAAACAAAGGGCTTTGCTCAACATAGAGTTCGCGATTGTTCCAGGGGTAGCTTTCGGCCGATGCTTCAGCGCTGTAGGCGTATCCCCAAAAACCCTCGCCCCAGTAGCTTGAGATTGAGCTGATGCCGGCATGGGAAATAGCAGCTGTAAACATATCTGTGCGGGTCATCAGCAGCATGGTCATAAACCCTCCGTAGGATGCTCCTGCACAACCTACCCTGGAGGCATCGGCATATGGGTGCGCTTCAAGGAATTTTTGTGTCCCTTCAATGATCTCGTCTGCCACGGTAATCCCCCAGTTGTTAACATGGGCTGCTGAAAACTCCTGCCCGAAGCCTGTTGCTCCACTGGGCTGAAAAACATAAACCAGATAGCCATTGCCAGCCCAGAGATTAAATGGATAGCGACCCCCAAAGGTTCTGCCCACAGGAGTAGTGCCTGCATAATAGTAAATGATAACCGGGTATTTGACAGCAGGATCAAAATCGGGCGGATAATATACCCTTCCCTTGATGGGCGTATTTGACGAAGAGGCAAACTCCCAGTTTTTTACTTGCCCAAACTCCACATGCCGGTAAATCTCCGATTCGGTATCTTCGAGCACAGTGCTGCGCTGGTTGCGCAAATTGAGCATGAAGTGCCTGGAAGGGGCATTGGTTTGCGATGCTGAGATGATGGCCCACCGGGCATTGGGGGCAAGGCTGACGGATGAGATGTAATCCCATCCAAGATCCAGAAACTCAATGCGATCGCGCCTCACATCATACCGGTACAACCGACGATAATCTTCATCGGTGGTAAGCAGGTAGATCATGTTGTCGGGTTTATGCCAGCGGGCGGAGGCAATATCGGGATTGAAATTGCGTGTAATGGAGTTTACCTTGCCACTTGCAATTTCGTATATGTAGGCCTGGGTGTCGTAGTTATTGGGTATCATTCCCTCCGGAACGTTTTCTCCGATCCCTCCGAAGGCAGAAGGGCCTCCGGTGGCAAGCAGGAAGCGGCCATCGGGTGAAAAGGAGGCACTCACCCCCCTGAGTTCATCCATCCACAAAGTATCCAGACGCATATCGGCCAGATGCAGGATAAACATATTCTGCCGCGAAAAGGGGCGCTGGGTATAATCTGGAAAGCTCTGGCTGAAGAGGATCTGCCTGCTGTCGGGGCTGATATCCTGCAGCGATGTGGTGAGGTTGCCGAAGGTAAGTCTTTGATGGGTGGCAGAAGCAATGTGGAAACGATACAAAAAGCTGCGGTGCCTGAAATGGGCCTGCCTGTCCTGCATGCCCAGCACCTGCCTTATATCGGTATCGGTTCTGCTGCCTTCCTCGCGAAGGGTATATGTGATAAACTCCTCGTTGGGAGCCCAGCGGTAGCCACTGAAGTTTTCCATCTCTTCCAGCATTGTAATGATCTGCGAATTATCCAGATCCAATACAAACAGGCTGGATTTCCCTCCACTGGTGTTTACAAAGGAAAAGCGGTTGCTGTTGGGTAGCCATTGCCCCTGCGCTATGCGCGCATGGCGGAAGCTGTGCATCAGCCTGCGGTCGTCGGCACGACGTATCTCTGTCCAGCGTTCAGCCTGATCGGAAGGGGGCTGAGCTCGGCTGAAATTCACGCTGTAGTATTTGCCATCGTGCGAAGGCTCAATGCTGGTGATCTTCACACCATCAAGAATATGCGAAATGTTTTTGCGGGTGAGCGGCTCTGTGGAAATGCTGAGGTCTTCTATCTGCCAGGGGGCTTTCACTTCAAGGCTGGCCATTACTTTCCAGTCCAGGGCGGCCTGGGCAGGACGCAGGGTTTTGATCAGCAGCAGATGCTTGCCTCTTTCCAGCTTCAAGTCTCTGTTTACTTTGCCAACAGTGTTCTCTTCCTGCTCTGTGGTGCCTTTGGTGCCAATAGGTTCGCCATTGAGCCAAACCCTTAACATATGGGGGCTTTTGATTTCAAGGTTGGTATGAATGTATCGGTCAGCCTGGATGTATACCGCCAGATAGGCCACCTTAATGTCAGGATCTGAAGTCTCTTGTTCCAGAAATACATATCCGTTGGCATCTGTAAAAACAGCATTCCAGGTAAGATCCCTTCCATTGATATGAGTAAGGACCTTGGCAGGAGCCGGAAAGTGGTTCTGGAATTGAATGTGATTAAAGTCGAGAAGGTTGCGGAGCTCAAAAGTGTTTCCGCGGGTGTTGGGCTGCTGGTGAAAGGTTGGCATTTCCACCGTATGGGGCTCTATGCTGAGCCACTGCGATATGGCCAGGCGGTTTTCGGCATGGCCCCTGAAAAGACTGGCTGCCACAAGCAGCAGAACAAAAAGGGATCTGATCATATGTACTGGGCGTTAAAGGTGATTTTTTGTTTTCCGGCGGTAAATTTAGAGTTTTTAGGATAATGCCCCTTGTTAAAATATCCCATTTGGAAAATATTGCTAATTTTGCCGCAGTTTTAACTGCTTATTTTTCAAAACACTAATACAAGATACAGTCACAATTATGGAAAGAGATCATCAAATTTTTGACCTTATTGAGCAGGAAAAGCAACGCCAGTTGCATGGTGTTGAGCTGATTGCTTCAGAGAATTTTGTAAGCGAGCAGGTCATGCAAGCCATGGGCAGTGTGCTTACCAACAAATATGCAGAAGGATATCCCGGCAAACGTTATTATGGCGGCTGTCAGATTGTAGATCAAACCGAGCAGCTTGCCATTGACCGGGCCAAAGAGCTTTTTGGTGCCGAGTGGGCCAATGTACAACCCCACAGCGGAGCCCAGGCCAATGCAGCGGTTTTTCTTGCCTGCCTGCAGCCTGGTGATACTTTCATGGGGCTCGATCTGAGCCATGGCGGACACCTTTCGCACGGTGCACCTGTAAACCTTTCAGGAATCCTTTACCGCCCGGTAGCCTATGAAGTTAAAGAAGCTGATGGACGTATCGATTACGACCAGATGGAGCAGGTAGCCCTGCGCGAAAAACCCAAACTCATTGTGGCGGGTGCTTCGGCTTATCCGCGCGACTGGGATTTTGCCCGTATGCGTCAGATCGCTGACAAGGTTGGTGCTATCCTGATGGCCGATATCGCTCACCCTGCCGGACTTATTGCTGCAAAACTACTCAACGATCCGCTGCCTCATTGCCATATCATTACTACTACAACACATAAAACCCTGAGAGGCCCCCGTGGAGGTCTGATCCTTATAGGGAAAGATTTTGAAAACCCCTGGGGCCACAAAACCCCCAAGGGAGAAATCAAAATGATGTCGCAAATCCTTGATTCGGCAGTATTCCCCGGCACCCAAGGCGGACCCCTGGAGCATGTTATTGCCGCCAAGGCAGTAGCCTTTGGCGAAGCTCTGAAACCCTCTTTCCGCCAGTATGGCGAACAGGTAATGAAAAATGCACAAGCTATGGCCCATGCTTTTATCAGTAAAGGATATCACGTAACCTCCAATGGTACCGACAACCACTTGATGCTTATCGACCTGCGTTCGAAGTTTCCGGATATTACAGGTAAGAAAGTAGAGAATACGCTGGTGCTTGCTGATATCACCATCAATAAAAACATGGTTCCTTTCGATAGTCGTTCTCCTTTCCAGACTTCAGGTATCCGTATCGGCACGCCTGCCGTTACTACCCGTGGGTTGAAAGAGGAGCATGTGGTACAGATTGTCGACTTTATTGATGAGGTAATCTCCAATATCGACAATGAGCAGGTAATTGCAAGTGTCCGCAAGAAAGTGAACGACCTGATGGGTCAGTTTCCGCTTTTTGCCTGGTAGGCCCGGTAGCAAACCTCACTGAATTTTCAAACCATGCAAGTCAGCTCTGATTTGCATGGTTTTTTTGTGCCCGTTTGTCTGGCAGCTGCTTTTTTTGGATAAACAATGGGATAGCATGATAGCGATCATGGATAAAAATTAATGTTATATTTTTTGTTTTTCCTCAAAATATTAGCATTTTTACATCCAACCAAACAAAAAGTACAATGAAAACGCTCTATCTTGTGAGGCATGCCAAATCCTCGTGGGAGGATCTGGCAAAGGAGGATCATGAAAGGGACCTGTTGCCCAAGGGAGAAAAAAGAACCCGGCGCATTGTTACCTATCTGAAGAAGCAGCAGGTTGCTCCTGACCTGATTGTTTCCAGCCATGCCCTGAGGGCTTATGCAACAGCATGTATTCTGGCCGAAGGGTTGGGTTACAGCAGGGAGGAGATCCTTATCGACAGTCAATTGTATTTCTCAGGAGCCCAGGCCATTGAAAATGTTGTGTATGGTTTGCCCGATAACAGAAACCACGTGATGCTGGTGGGGCATAACCCAGACATGACCCGGTTCGCCAATGTTTTTCTTGACGAAAAGGTTGATTATATGCCCACTTCGGCAGTGGTTTGCATAAGATTTATGACCGATAAATGGGAGAATATCATGATGGCTGCACGTGAAATCCCTTTTGTGGTGTTTCCTAAAGACCTCTGATGTAATGCTTTGAGATGTGCTCTGGGTTTTGGTGCAGGCAACTGAAGCATCATCAAAAAAAAATTAACCGCGATTTAACATGTGGTTGGGCTTTCTTTTGCAATATTGCAGGCTTAAATTTTTAATGCTGCACAACAAAAAGACCTGTTCTTCCATTTTATTAGTGATTCCGCCACTTTAACCCCGATTGTACTATGAAGAAGAAACCCCTTATCAACCGCGAAATCAGTTGGTTGTCGTTTAATGAAAGGGTATTGCAGGAAGCCGCCGATCCGCGGGTTCCGTTGGTGGAGAGGCTGCGGTTTCTGGGGATTTTCTCCAACAATCTGGATGAGTTTTTCAGGATAAGGGTAGCTACCTGGCGGCGATTGCGCGATTTCCCTGACCCGGAACACTCCCTGCGCGAATCACCCGAGAAACTACTGGGGAAAATATCAAGAATCGATTTTGTGCTGCAACAGCGATTTGCAGAGATCTTCAGTGAGTTGCGTGTTGAACTGGAAAACGAAAAGATCTTTATTGTAAATGAAAACCAACTCAGCGATGATCAGGGAGCCTTTGTGCGGCAGTATTTCCGCGACCAGGTACGTTCCAATCTTTTTCCCATCATGATCAAGAATTTCAGGAAAAGTACATCCCTGAAAGATAAGTCCATTTATCTGGCAGTGCATCTGCGCAAGAAAGACCGATCCATAAAGGATGATTATGCCCTGATAAAGGTGCCCACCTCTGTGGTGCCACGTTTCCTTATACTTCCCAAAAAAGAAGACAATAACTACATCATTCTGCTGGATGATGTAATTCGCTACAACCTGGCAGATATCTTTTCTATTTTTGAATATGATGAATTTGAGGCATTTACCGTGAAAATTACCCGCGATGCGGAGATGGAGATCGACAACGATGTTTCCAAAAGCCTCATGGAGCGCATGAGCGAAAGCCTCAAGCAGCGCAAAAAAGGCAGACCTGTACGTTTTGTCTATGATTCCCAGATGCCACAGGGAATGCTGCGAATGATCATGGACAGGCTCAGGATTTCTGCACGGGATAACCTTGTAAAAGGGGGGCGTTACCATAATTTCAAGGACTTTATGTCTTTTCCCAATGTGGGTGGCCCTCACCTTGAATATGAACCTCTGCCCCCGCTGCCCAACCGCTACCTTTCGGGCAGCAGGAGTATACTGGCGGCCATTCGCGAACGCGATATTATGCTGCATTTCCCCTATCAATCCTTCCAGTATATTATCGATCTGCTGCGCGAAGCCTCCATTGATCCCAGGGTAAAAGCCATCAAGATGACCTTGTACCGGGTGGCGAAAACTTCAAAGGTGGTCAATGCCCTCATCAATGCGGTGCGCAATGGCAAGGAGGTTACCGTTTACCTGGAATTGCAGGCCCGGTTCGATGAGCAGGCCAATATCTATTGGTCGGAGAAGATGCTGGAAGAAGGGGTTAATCTTATACATGGTACTGCCGGGCTTAAGGTGCACTCCAAACTCATCCTTATCAAACGAAAGGAGGGCAAGGCCATGAAGATGTATGCCAACATTGGCACAGGCAATTTCAATGAAACCACAAGCCGCATCTATACCGATTGCAGTCTGCTCACAGCCAATCCTCAACTGGCCGAAGAAGTAGATCAGGTATTCGGGATGTTCGAGAAAGCCTATATGTCGCCTGTTTCGTTCAGGCACCTGGTCGTATCGCCTATCAGAACACGACAGTTTATTACACAGATGATAAACCGGGAGATGGCCCATGCAAAAGCAGGCTTTCCTGCTATGGTAACCATGAAACTCAACTCCCTGGTCGATGAAACCCTTGTGAAGAAAATCTATGCTGCATCAAAGGCCGGAGTTAAGTTCAGGTTGATTATCAGGGGAATCTGTGTGCTGGTGCCCGGTGTTAAAGGCCTGAGCGAAAATGTGGAAGTGATCAGTATTGTGGATCGTTTCCTGGAGCATGCGCGCATCTTTGTCTTTCACAATAATGGCGATCCCCGGTACTATATTTCTTCAGCCGACCTGATGGCACGCAACCTGGATCATCGCATTGAAGTGGGAGTACCTGTATGGGACGAAGATCTGAAAAGGGATATCCAAACGGTGCTCGATATCCAGTGGAAAGACAATGTAAAAGCCCGTTTGCTGGGTGAAGATACTCTGAATGATTACAGATTGGATGGACTACCCCCATTTCGGTCGCAAACCGAGACTTACCAATATTTCAAGAACCAGTTCTATCAACATTAACGCCTATGTTATTGTCGGCCATTGATATTGGATCCAATGCGGTACGCTTGTTTTTCTCCAATGTATTTGAGCAGGAAGGACAGATCGTGGTAGAGAAAGCCTCACTAATGCGGGTGCCGATACGGTTGGGGGAGGATGTTTTTACCCAGCATAAGATCAGTGAGGAGAAGATCAAAAAGCTCATAAAAACCATGAAGGCCTTTCGGTTGCTAATCGAGGTAAACGAACCGGTAGCCTGGAAAGCCTGCGCCACCTCTGCCATGCGCGAAGCACGCAACAACCAGGAAGTGATCAGTCGAATTGCCGATAAAGCGGGCATTGACATAGAAATAATTGATGGGGTGGAGGAAGCACGTATTGTAAGTGCAGTGCAAAACCTTCAGGAGGTGCGCCAGCATCGCTATACCCTGTTCATTGATGTGGGTGGAGGAAGCACTGAGTTGTCCATTATATCGCAACAAGGCCTTATTGCAAACAGCAGTTTTCGACTGGGTACGGTGCGGATGCTAAAAGGCATGGTACAGCAAGACGAATGGCAACATATGGAGCAATGGCTGCGACAATACCAGGGTCTCTTTCATGAAATATTGTGTGTAGGCTCCGGGGGCAACATCAATAAAATAGCCAAGCTTTATGGCAGGGTGCCCGAAAAAACCCTCCCCTTTGTCAACCTGGAATATGCATTGAAGCATCTCAACAGTTTCAGCCTGCAGCAGCGTATCGAGCTGATGGGCCTCAGACCCGACCGGGCCGATGTAATAGTGCCTGCTGCAGAGATCTTTCATTTTATCATGAAGATTATGCAGGCACGAGTCCTGTTGGTGCCCAAAATCGGCCTTAGCGATGGTATTGTGAGCCTGCTCTACAAACAGCTGAAAGGTAGCGTAAAACAACCCTGAATGCAGCATTAAGATTTCTGGCTCTAAAATACAATTGACCGTGCTTCAAGGGAGCCCCAAAAATGATTAATTTTAGGGCACAAATCTAATTGGTATTATACGTGTCAGACTCGGAAAGCATAAATATAAACAGCATGGAGCAGGAGCAGGAGCGACTGGAAATCCTGAAACAATACAGGGGTTTGCTCTCGGTGTGCCGCCCCAGCACCAAACCCAACGACAGAAAGAAAATCCGGCAGGCTTTTAATTTTGCCCTACAGGCGCACAAAGATCACCGCCGCAAAAGTGGCGAACCCTATATTTATCATCCTATAGCCGTAGGACGCATTGTGGTGGAAGAAATTGGCCTGGGTGCAACCAGCGTGGTGTGCGCTCTTTTACACGATGTGGTGGAAGATACCGATTATACCCTGGCCGATATTACCGAATATTTTGGAGAAGAGGTGGCGCGCATCATCGACGGGCTTACCAAAATATCAGGCATCTTCGATCAAACCACTTCGGTGCAGGCCGAAAATTTCAGAAAGATGCTCCTTACCCTTTCCGACGATGTGAGGGTAATCCTGATAAAACTGGCCGACAGGTTGCACAACATGCGAACCCTGGATTCGCTGCCTCCCAAAAAGCAACTTAAGATAGCCAATGAAACCCTCTATCTTTTTGCTCCCCTGGCCCACAGGCTTGGGTTTCATGCCATAAAAAGCGAACTGGAGGATCTTGCCCTCAAATATACCGATCCGGAAATTTACAGTGATATTTCACAGAAACTGGTCGACTCTGAAGAAGAACGTAACCGGTTTATTGCCAACTTTACCCTTCCCATCAAAAAGGCTCTAAACGAACAGGGGCTTGGCTACAAGATACTGGGACGCACCAAATCCATCAGCTCCATCTGGGGTAAGATGAAGAAACAGGAGGTGCCCTTCGAAGAGGTATACGATATTTTTGCCATACGTATCGTCCTTGATACTCCTGAGCAGCGTGAGAAGGCCGATTGCTGGCGGGCCTATTCCATTGTTACCGATATTTACCGCCCCAACCCGGATCGCCTGCGCGACTGGATTTCTACTCCCAAAGCCAACGGTTATGAATCGCTGCATACTACCGTGATGAGTAAGCAAGGTAAATGGGTGGAGGTGCAGATTCGTACCAAACGGATGGACGATGTTGCCGAAAAAGGATATGCTGCCCACTGGAAATACAAGGAATCCAAAGCAGGCGAAAGTGGCATTGATAAGTGGCTGAACAGAATCCGCGAGATCCTGAAAACTTCCGAGAAGGATGCTCTTGATTTTATCGACGATTTTAAACTGAACCTTTTCTCCGACGAGATATTCGTCTTTACACCCAAGGGCGAATTGCGCACGCTGCCCGTAGGTTCTACCGCACTCGACTTTGCCTACAGCATACATACCAAGGTGGGCGATCAGTGCCTGGGAGCAAAGCTCAACCACAAACTTGTGCCTTTGAGCCACCCGCTCAAAAGTGGCGATCAGATCGAGATCATTACCTCTGTAAAGCAAAAGCCAAAGCCCGACTGGCTCAATTACGTTACCACCGCCAGGGCCAAAGGAAAGATCAAGACTGCACTGAAGGAGGAGAAAAAGAAAATTGCAGAAGACGGCAAGGAGAAACTCGACCGCAAGCTCAAACAGCTTAAAATGGATTCTTCGCAAGAAACCATACAGAAGCTTGTGAACCATTTTAAACTGCAGGCTCCCCTGGATCTGTATTATGAGTTTGCCGTTGACAAACTCGATATCAAAGACCTGAAAGGATACTTGTCAGAGAACGAGAGGGGAGGGCTGTTGAGTTACCTGAAAAATCCCTTCTCCAAAAGTGGCCGTACACAGGCACCCGAGAAAGAACCTTTCGATCCCATCAGGGCCAAACTCAAGGAAAAGCCCGATACTCTGCTAATTGGCGATAGCATGGAAGCCCTGGATTATACCCTTTCGCCCTGCTGCAACCCCATTCCGGGAGATGATGTTTTCGGATTTGTTACCATCAACGAAGGCATCAAAATACATCGCAACAACTGCCCCAACGCGGTGCAGCTGATGTCGAAGTTTGCCTACCGGATTGTAAAAGCCAAATGGTATACCGGTAAATCCATTGCCTTTCTCAGTGGTATCAAAATACAGGGGATCGATGATATGGGAATTCTCAACAATCTCACCAATCTTATCTCCAGCGAGTATAACCTCAATATCCGATCCATTAATATCGACAGCAATGCGGGGACTTTCGAGGGTACAGTAATGCTCTATGTGAATGATACCCAGCATCTGAACAACCTGATCTCCAAGATCAAAAAAATTAAGGGAGTAAAACAGGTTTCGAGAATCGGCAAGTAGTCAAATGCCCCTGTATTGCCCAATTGGCGGGCAAAGCAATAATTATTTATAACCATTTCAAATAACCAAAAGATTTTATATCTTTATGGCTTGAAAGTTAATGTATTGTTAACAAACAGGGGAATTACTTCGTTTGAATTACCTGGCCAGATCAAAAATCTGCTGATGTACATGAAAGACCGCAAAGAAGACCCGGAAGTTCTGGAAACAGTAAAAAATATTTTTTCTGTTTACCTGGAAAATAATGGGCACCGTAAAACCCCGGAAAGGTTTACCATTCTCAGAGAAATCTACCTTACCGACGGGCATTTTGATGTTGAGTCGCTCTACATCAAAATGAAAAACAACAAATACAGGGTGAGCAGAGCTACCCTTTACAATACCATTGAATTGCTGCTCAATTGCAACCTGGTGATTAAGCACCAGTTTGGTAAAAACGTAGCACAGTTCGAGAAATCGTATAAGTACAAACAACACGACCATCTTGTATGCACTGAGTGCGGCAAAGTGCTTGAGTTTTGCGATCCAAGGCTGCAGGAGATCCAGAATTCTGTTGAGAACCTGCTGGGTTTTGATGTGGAGCATCGTTCCTTTACATTCTATGGGCGCTGCAAAAGTTGCGAAAATATTAAAAAGAACTGAAAAGCTGTTTTTTAGCTTTTTACCCAGTTTCCCATAGGCTGTATTGCCAAAAAAATTCTTACTTTTGACACACGATAAAAAGCCGGTCTACGGCTTTTTTTGTGCAATGATGAAAAAAATTCAGAGATGATCCATACAAAAAACAAGGCTGATGTGCTCCTGGGTTTACAGTGGGGCGATGAAGGTAAAGGTAAAATTGTAGACGTACTTACACCAGGGTACAATGTAATTGCACGTTTCCAGGGAGGGCCCAATGCCGGTCATACCCTTGAGTTCGACAATAAAAAATATGTGTTGCACACCATCCCTTCCGGCATTTTTCATGCGGGTTCGGTAAATCTTATTGGCAATGGAGTGGTGATAGATCCGATGATCTTTCGTAAGGAGCTTAACAGTATAGGTCTTGCCATGGAGGTGCTGCATCAGCGATTGCTGCTTTCGCGCAAAGCCCACCTGATTTTGCCCTCACACAAGCTTATGGACGCTGCACTGGAGCATTCCAAAGGCGATCTGAAAATTGGGAGTACCCTGAAGGGCATCGGACCCACCTACACCGATAAGATTGCTCGCACCGGCCTGCGCTTGGGTAATATGCTGCAACACGATTTCAGGGAGCAATACGACAGGCTTAAAGAAAGCCATCTGAAGAAAGTGATTGCCCTGGGGTTCGACCGCCAGAGCGTGTTGCTCGACGGGTTGAGTTTTGAAGAATATGAGAAAAAGTGGTTTGAAGGCGTGGAGGTTCTCAAAGGGTTCACCTTTGTAGACTCAGAGATCTTTGTCAATGATAGTCTTGAGCAGAATAAGAAAATGCTGGCCGAAGGAGCTCAAGGGTCGCTGCTGGATGTAGATTTTGGATCCTATCCTTTTGTTACCTCCTCAAATACCATAGCAGCCGGAGCATGTACCGGTCTCGGGCTGGCACCCTCCGCCATTGGCCAGGTTTATGGTATCTTTAAAGCCTATTGTACACGAGTGGGCAGCGGCCCATTTCCTACCGAGTTGTTTGATGTTGATGGCGAAAAGCTTCGAGAAGTAGGCAACGAATTTGGCTCAACCACCGGCAGACCACGCCGCTGCGGGTGGCTCGATCTGCCTGCACTTAAATACAGTGTCATGATCAATGGTGTAACATCGCTTATCATGACCAAAGCCGATGTGCTCAACGGGTTTGAACAGTTCCGTGTATGTATTGGCTATCGGTATAAAGGAGAATTGATCGATTATATACCTTTCGAGTTTGAAGCAGATCAGATAGAGCCCGTTTACCAGAATTTCAAGGGTTGGAACCAGTCGTTGGAGTATGTGAGAAGCTTCGATGAGTTGCCCGCAGCACTGGCCCAGTATATTCGCTTTGTGGAGAACTTCACCGGTGTAGGTGTAGATATCGTATCCGTTGGGCCCGACCGCTCTCAAACCCTTATTAAAAAATGATTTTCCGTTAAAGGACCTGAAAAGTACATACAAGTGAGGATGCAACTCTTTTCCAGAAGATTGCATCCTCGTTTTTATTTAAACTGATTATAAATTACAGCAGGTCAGTGTTTTCCTGATTGTGGATGGCGGCAGGCTGAGTGAAATAATGTATATTTGTTTTTTAGATTAAAGCACAGATACCGTATTCATTATTAACACCAATACTACTACTATGGAAAAAAGCATAAAAGGAACGCGCACAGAACAGAATTTGCTTAAAGCATTTGCCGGAGAGTCGCAGGCTACGCGTCGCTATGAGATGTATGCCAAGATTGCCAAAGAAGAGGGATACGAACAAATAGCAGGGTATTTTATCGAAACTGCCAACCAGGAGAAGATGCATGCCAAAAGGTTTTATGAGTATCTTGAGGGCGGCATGGTTGAGATTACTGCTGCTTATCCTGCCGGAAAGCTCGGCACCACTGCAGAGAACCTCAAAGGAGCTGCTGCAGGTGAAAATGAAGAATGGGAAATTCTGTATCCGGAGTTTGCCCGTATAGCCGAGGAAGAAGGTTTTAAAAGGATTGCCACAACATTTAAACTTATAGCCGAAGCTGAGAAAAACCATGAGGAGCGTTACCTGAAACTGCTAAAAAGGGTAGAAGATGGCTCCGTATTTCAGCGTCCTGAGAAAGTGAAGTGGTACTGCCGCAAGTGTGGTTATATTTATGAGGGAGAGAAAGCCCTTAAGAACTGCCCCACATGTGCTCATCCTCAGGCCTATTTTGAGCAGTGGGTTGAAAATTATTAAATCGCCTCAGCATCATTGCAACTAAAAAAAAGAGGTCGTTCTACCCGATAGAACGACCTCTTTCCATATTAGTAAATGTCTTACTTAGTCAAGCATAAGGGCAACACCCACAGCACCAATTCCGGCACTGATGGCAAGTACGGGTGATACCTCCATGATATAGCGTGGTTTCTGGCCAGTGAGTTTTTCAAGCTCCTGTGCATACCAGTTCGCTGTATCAGGATCCTGGGCATGAAAGATACAGTATCCCCAGAGTTTTTGCTTGCCGATATATTTCTGGGCATGGGCCAGGGTTTTGCGCAAACTTCCCTTGTAGCTGAAAGCCTTGTCGAAAAGCTGAGCTCTACCGGTTTCGTCAACAGAAATAATGGGCTTGGTGTTGAGAAGATTGCCTATAAAACCTTTGGCAGGACTCACCCTTCCGCCCTTTACAAAGGATTTGAGTGAACGGGCACCCACAAAAAGTTTTACTTTATCGGTCCATTGCGGCACCCAGTGCAAAAGCTCCTGGTGGGTCAGTCCATTTGCAATAGCTTCTGCAGTGCGCAAAGCAATCAGCCCGGCGGCACCACTGGTCTGACGTGTATCCATCACATCAATGGGTTTGCGGCTCTCCTTCTGTATCTTCTCAGCTGCCTTTTTGCTGTTGGCAAATGTGCCACTCAGTACCGATGAGATATGAAGTGCAACAACTGACTCATAATGGGTGGAGAGGTAACTGAAGGTGTTGGTGATGTCTTTGATGGCGGGTTGCGAAGATGTGGGGTACACATCGGAGGTTTCCAGCAAGTGAAAGAATTTTTCCTGGGTAATGGTTAGGCGGTCAAGGAACTGACTTTCGCCGAAAAAAACATTAAGAGGAACCACGTGTATCTGGTGCTCTTCGATGAGCTCCCGGGGCAGATCGCATGTAGAGTCGATCACAAGGGCTATATCGTACTTGCGGCGATGGGCAATTTCGTTCTGGCGCACCATGTCATCCACCTTTTGGTAGAGAATGCTGCTCACATCGGCAAGGTGTGCAAAAACTTCCTCAGGGGCGTTGGTGTGGATGTGGATTCGCATACGTTTGTCGGGCCCTGCCATCACCAATGAATCTCCCATAGGAGTAAGAAATTCCTTCACTTTTGCCTTATCGGTATTTTTCAGGGAGATAAGGGCTTCGGTACAATACCTGAATTCACTCTCCTCATGTTCGTCAAGGATAACTGCGTCTTCGTGAACGGAGGTGGTTTTATAGCTCAGAATCTTCTTTACATTCTCTTTTTGAAATATCTGGTTGATCCCTTCCAGGAAAACCACAAAGCCCTGCGCACCGGCATCCACCACATTGTTTTTCTTGAGGATTTGCAGTTTCTCTGGTGTTTGGGCAAGCGATTCGCGGGCTTTTACCAGCGACTCGCCCATGAGTTGTTCGAAGGTTTCGAACTTGTCCTTTAAATTGTAGATAAATTCAGCCCATTCGCGCAAAACGGTAATGATGGTTCCTTCCACCGGATTGGCAATGGCCTGGTAAGCATAGTTCACAGCCTTCATTACGGCCTCTGCAAAATTCTGCAGGGTAATCTCTTTCTGGTCTTCAATTTCATTGCTTACACCATACAGAAACTGGGCTATGATAATGCCCGAATTGCCCCGCGCACCCGTAAGTGCCGCTTCAGCAATGGCCATAGTAGTTTCTTTTATGTGATCGCTGGGGGTAGTGTTCTCCACTATGGAGCGGAAGGTTGAGGCCAGGTTGGTGCCCGTATCAGCATCCGGAACCGGGAAAACATTCATCTTGTTGAGCATTTTCTGATTCTCAAAAACATTGAAAGCACCTGCCAGAAAACTGAAATATAGGCGCTTGCCGTCCAGGAGGTTTTGGGCTGAGGAAACGTTGGTTTCGTTCATTTGAAAATTGTTTGTTAAACATGATGCAGGTACCGGCCATCAGACCACTGTTTGTGCACCTGCCCTTTGAGGGGTGCAAAGATAAAGCTTTTTTTCTGACTCTTAATCAGTTGTTTAAACATGTATTTAAAAACATTACACAGGGTTCTGGAAAAGGAACCCTGTGTATATATGTGTTTTGCTACACCTAAGCTTCAGGCAGTCAGCCTGCTTTGTTATGAAAAATTAAGATTTCGGCCTGCTGTGAGGGTACAGGTCGGGGAAACGTTGTGGGTTGTACTGATGCATGATCTCGTAAATAGCATCAAATACATCCTCTGCATTGGGGTTGGAGAAATAGTCGCCATCTGTGCTGTAGGCTGCCCTGTGTTCTCTGGCGGTTACCGTGCCGGGCTTGGCATCCAGGTAGAGATATCCGTTTTGTTCTTCCAAGACTTTCTGCATCATATAAGAGGTTGCACCACCCGGCACATCCTCGTCGAAGAATACGATCTTATTAGTTCTTTTGAGCGACTCCACGATGGTATGATTGATATCAAAAGGAAGAAGGGATTGCACGTCGATCAACTCTACGGAAATTCCGTATTCGGCCAGTTGATCGGCGGCATCTTCTGCAATGCGCACACACGATCCGTAAGTAACCAGGGTAACATCGTTGCCCTGGCGGAGGATTTCGGGTTTACCCAGGGGTACTGTAAATTCCCCTATGTTATCGGGCATTACCTCCTTGAGTCGGTAACCGTTCAGGGGTTCGATGATCAAAGCGGGGTCGTCGCTTTGAAGCATGGTGTTGTAAAAGCCTGCAGCCTGGGTCATGTTGCGGGGTACCAGCACATAAACTCCTCTGATGGAGTTGATCACCATGCTCAATGGGCTGCCCGAATGCCAGATACCTTCGAGGCGGTGCCCACGGGTACTGATAATCACCGGGGCTTTCTGGCCGCTGGCTGTCCGGTAGCGAAGGGTTGCCAAATCGTCGCTGATTACCTGTAAGGCATAGAGCAGATAATCGAAATACTGAATTTCTGCAATGGGGCGAAGTCCACGCATGGCCATTCCCAGTGCCTGCCCCAGTATGGTTGCCTCGCGGATACCCGTATCGCTTACCCGCAACTCACCGTATTTGGCCTGCATCCCCTCAAGGGTCTGGTTTACTCCTCCAATTTTTCCCACATCCTCACCAAAAACCAGGGTCTGGGGATATTGGGTGAATATATGATCGTAATTGGCCACCAGAATCTCCCTGCCATTTACCTTTTTACTGTTTTCAGAATAAAGTGGCTTCACCTCTTTTACCTGCATGGCAGAGAGAGAGGTTTGGCTGTACAAGTGCGAACTGTATCGCTCATGGCTTTCCTGTAATGCGTTTTCAAGCCATTTGCTCACCTGCATCTTGAGCGATTCTTCGGTGGTGCAGGTATGACAAATCAGGCGGAGTATCTTTTTCGCAGTGCTGATCACATCTTTGCGGATGGGCTCGCCCACACGTTTCAGGTCCTGTATAAGGGTGTCAATTTTATCAACCTTAAGGCATTGGCATTGGGTAATATTTACCATTTCGATGAACTCATCCCTCATTTTTCTAATGGGGTTCTGAAAGTTCTCCCAGGCATTTTTGCGAGCTTGCTTAACACGCTCAGTGGCCTCTGCCTCAATGCGATCTAGCTCTTCTTCATGGGCGATCTGGTTTTCGAGTATCCATTTGCGCATCTGTACAAGGCCATCAAACTCTTTCTCCCAGGCCATGCGTTCGGGCGTTTTGTATCGTTCGTGCGAACCACTGGTGGAGTGCCCCTGGGGTTGAGTTACTTCAGTGATGTGAAACAATACGGGCACATGTTGCTTTCGGCAGATCTCAACCCCATTGCGATAAACTTCCAGCAGGGTGGGGTAGTCCCATGCTTTGGCTGTAAGAATTTCGAATCCTTCGTGCTGAGCATCACGCTGAAATCCCTTGAGGGCTTCGGAAATGCTCTTTTTGATGGTTTGGTAATCGATGGGGACGCTGATTCCATAGCCATCGTCCCACACCGACATGGCCATGGGTACCTGCAACACCCCAGCAGCGTTCATGGTTTCCCAGAAGAGCCCTTCACTGGTGGAAGAGTCGCCGATGGTACCGAAGGCAACTTCATCGCCCTGATTGGAAAAATTTTGTTGAATGCTTTTGTCGGGATGATTGCGATACACTTTGGAAGCCTGCGCAAGGCCAAGCAACCTGGGCATCTGCCCTGCTGTAGGCGAAATATCGGCGCTGGAGTTGGGTTGCAGGGTAAGGTCTTTCCAGTTGCCCTGTGGGTCGAGGCTGCGGGTGGCAAAATGGTTGTTCATCATACGGCCTCCGTTGGAAGGATTGGCCTCCAGATCCGTATCGCCATACAGCTGGCTGAAAAGTTCTTCGAGGGTGGTCATGCCAGTGGCCAGCATAAAGGTTTGGTCGCGGTAGTAGCCGCTGCGCCAGTCGCCGGCACGAAAAGCACGGGCCATAGCCAGTTGTGGCACCTCTTTGCCATCGCCCATTATGCCGAATTTCGCCTTGCCCGTGAGTACCTCACGCCGGCCCATTATGCTGGCCTGGCGACTCTCATGAGCAAGGCGATAATCTTTGAGTATTTCTTCTTTGGATAAGGGTAAAGGAGGATTGATTTTTTTATTTTTTGCTGCAGACATTTTTTTCGGGTGTATGAAATGATGATTTTATGATTTGTGTGTTTTGACTATATACAAAAATAACCAAATTGCCAGATTGTTCAATCATCATTTCCCTACCTTAACGTTTTTTGTCCGGGGCCGCTCAAAACTATCTCTCCGACACTTCCAGATCCCTTCCCCATCGCACATACATGTTTCTTCTCATATTGTTGAGCAGCACAACACTCTTGTGCTCGGGCACATGCAGTATAAGATCCAGCTTCTGGTTGCGAAAGCCATGCTCTTTGCCATAGGAGAAAACCGGATCGAATACAATAAGGGAGTCGTTTTGGTGAAACCCGAAGTCAATACTCTCTGCATTTTCTCTTGCTTGTGTGAGGGAGGCGCCACGGGCCTGCCTTACAATCTCCAGATAGAGGTCATTGTCTGTGCTTTTCTGGATGCGCATTTCCGGAACTCCCAGTGCTGTGTTGTCGCTCTCATGCCACATTACCATAAACTTGTGAGGTCCGGCGTGGCGATTGATCCGGTGCGATGAGGGGTGGTCCGACTTATTGAGTGCCAGCAGGAGCTCGGTCCACTGGCCCTTATCCAGTTGAATTTCCTGCACGGTTTGTTGCTGTACGGCAAAATTGCGTGCGCCGGCTACTGCTGAAATGGAGAGTGCACCCAGGGCGGCCAGCCATACCACAAAAGTGAAAATGCCCAGATAGCGCGACGAGGCGCGTACCGAAAAGAGCAGTTGAATGCCCGTTAGCAACATCCAGAAAATCGGAATCCCTACAATGAGCACTATGGCAAACATAGCCAGTTGCACCCACTGAGCAGAGGGCAGAAAGGCCGTTAGTAAATCAGGAAGAGAAAAGAAGGTAAAGCCTGTGCCCCAATGCAACCCTGCAGGCATCAGGTAAATACCCGAGATAAAGGCTACCATAAAGGAAAAGGCCAATAATATCAGGATTACCCCTGCTGCCTTGGCAAAAACCTTTACCAGGTTGGCTGCTACCTGTGCGTTGCGCTCACGCACATTCCGGGCCTTTTCTTTTTTTTTAAAACGCTGACGGGTTTCTTCGGAGAACTCCTTGAGGTTGTCTTTGATTTCATCGAATTCTTCGCGAATGGTTTTCTCTATATTGGAAAGATTTACTTTCTCGCCGCGCATTTCAAGTCGCTCTGCTGTAGTGCGCGCTTTGGGCACTACAATCCAAAGAATGATATACAGCAGGGGGCCAAAACCGTATACAAAGGTAAACACCACAAAGGCCACGCGGATCCAGGTGGGGTCGAGGTTGAGGAACGCTCCAAGGCCTCCGGCTACCCCGGCAATGTATTTATCGTCAGGATCGCGGTAAAGGCGTTTTTCTGAGCGCTCGTTCTCGAAGGATTTGCTTTTGTCCTTTTCTTCTTCTCCATCGCTCATTTGTTCGGGTTCGCCCAACTGGCTGATTACCTCCTTAACATCATCCAGGGTAATTACAGTTTTGCTGGAGGTGAGTTTCTGGCCAAACATCTCGGCAATCCGGTTCTCGATGTCAGAAAGGATTTCGTCGCGCCCCTGGTCGGTGCTGAAATGCTCCCGGATGTGGCTCAGATACTGCGAAAGCTTTTCGTAGGCATCCTCATCGATATGGAAAACCATTCCTCCAATATTTGCGGTTACAGTCTTTTTCATGGTTCAATCTTTTTAGGTAAAGAAAAAGTTTTTATGGTTTAAAAATTTGTGGTTTTTTCAACGGCTCCAACCAGCTCATTCCAGGTTTTGCGCAATTCCTGCAAGGCTTGCTGGCCCAATGGGGTTACGCTGTAGTACTTCCTGGGTGGCCCACTACTGGATTCCTCCCATCGATAGCTCAGCAGGCCATCGTTCTTAAGACGCGTAAGCAGAGGGTAGATAGTGCCCTCCACCACCAATAGTTTCGATTCCTTAAGCGATTCAATGATCTCTGAGGTGTATGCCTCATGGCCCGATAGCAGCGACAGGATGCAAAACTCCAGCACGCCTTTTCGCATTTGTGCTTTGGTATTTTCTAAATTCATAGCCCTACAATTTCAATTGTGGGTACAAAGCTAAGCAAAAAACAGTACTATGCAAAACAAAGTACTAAAAAAATAAAATTACTTTGCGGTGCAAGGGAGTGGGGTGGAAAATGATTGTGAAATTCAGGAAGTTAAAAGTGTGATGATTAGGGGTTAGCCCTGTTTTCCAGGCTCCGCTTGAGACAAAAAGGCTGAAGGTGCCACACCAAATTTGGATTTAAAGCTTCTTGAGAAACCCGCAAGGCTTGAGAAACCTACTGCATACATGATCTCCGAGATATTTCCTTCGTTGTTGCGGATCATCTGGGCTGCCTTCTGCATACGGTAGTTCATGATGATCTCTTTGGTACTGTATCCTGTATTTTCCTTCAGTTTTCGGTAAAGGTGGGTTGCGCTCATTCCCAGTGATGCGGCAATCAATTCGACTGAAAGATCAGGGTTTGCCATATGGTTTTCAATGAGTGTAATCACCTTTTTCAGGAACAGTTCATCCTGATTGCGATCAGTGTCAGCCTCTTGCAATGGTTTGAGTATGAGGTCGGTTCTTATGTACTGGGTTAGCAGATCTTGCCTTCTGAAGAGCGAAAGTAGAGAGGATTTGAGCACATCCATATCGAAGGGTTTGGTAAGGTACATATCGGCACCCTCTGTGAGCCCTTCTGTTTTATGCATGTCCAGGCTTCTGGCGGTGAGTAATATAACCGGAATATGCATGGTGGCCCGGTTGCTTTTGATTTGTCTGCATAGTTCAATGCCATCCATTACGGGCATCATTACATCAGACAAGATCAGGTCGGGTTGCAGGGTTTCGGCCTTTTCAAGCCCCTGGGCTCCGTTGCGTGCCAGGAAAACCTGGTATTGATCGCGAAGGTTCAATTCCACAAGCTCCAGGATGTCCTCATTGTCGTCAACAACCAAAATCTTTTTGGCTCCTGCCGGTGTTGAAACCGGCTCATTGCCTGGTTTTTGGCCGGAATACACCACTGAATTTCCGGTGGAGGCGATTTCCTGTGCGTGGGTTTCCGGAATGGGCAAAACCCACGTAAACTCACTGCCCTTGCCTGGCTGGCTTGCCACTGTTATATGTCCTTTGTGCAGTCGGGCATATTCCTGGGCAAGGGTAAGACCAATTCCACTTCCCTTTTTAAGCGAACGACTCTCGGCAGTTTGGTAAAACTCCTTGAAAATATGCTTTTGTTCTTCTTCTGATATCCCAATGCCATTATCTTTTACTGCAATTTCCAGTTGCATGGGGCCTTCAGGTGGTTCTATGGTCTTCAGCGAAAGACTGATTTGTCCATTTACCGGAGTGTATTTAAAAGCATTGGACAAAAGGTTGAAAATAATGGTTTCTGCTTTTTCACGGTCAATTTCCATCGACAGCGAATCTACTGAAGTGAGAAAAAGGTATTCTGTTTCATTGCGGGCAGCCATGTCGTCGAAAGAGTTGAAGATATCACGGCAGAAATCCACCATATTGAGGGCCGATGGAGCAAGCTCAAGCTTTTCTGCTTCAATTTTGCGAAAATCCAGCAGCTGATTTACGAGTTTGTAAAGTCTTTGTGCATTGCGCTGGGCCAGTTTCAGCATCTTTTCATGATTAGGTTTGCCGGAGTTTTCTTTCAGTAATTCATGAATGGGGGGCAGAATAAGACTAAGGGGTGTGCGAAACTCGTGCGAAATATTGGTAAAGAAACGTATTTTGGCCTGGTACAATGCTTCATTGTGTTGCTTTTCAAGGCGAATGAGTTGTAGCTCGTTGCGAAGTCGCCGTCGGTTGTGGTAAACTCTGTAGGCGTAAACACCCGCCGAAAGCACAACTAAAAAGTACAACAGCAAAGTGATGGGTGCCAGCCATATGCTGGGAATAATCCTTACCTGCACAGATCTTACCTCACTCCACTCGCCTGAACGGTCCGATCCTTTGATCTGAAACGTGTATTGGCCAGGTTTGAGATTGGCAAAAACGGCAAAGTTCTTCTCTCCCGAAGTCAATGTCCACTCCTCCTGAAAAGGGAGCATGCGGTATTGAAACTGCACAAACTCCGGAAACAAATAGTCTAAGGTTGAAAACTCAAAAGTGAGAGAATTCTGGTTGTGCCTCAGCCGGAGTTTTTCCACAAATGCGATATCCTGGTTTTGGGGTGTTAGGGAGTCTGCCGGATGGATTTGCTGGTTGTTGATAAAAAGGCTTGTAATGTAAACATTGGGAGTGCTACCCCTTGAAATGGCTATGTCTGGTGAAATGGCAATGAAGCCGTTGTCGCCACCAAAAAGTACCCGGCCGTTGGGGTCTGAGGCCGAACAAAAATGGTAAAACCCTTTCAGAGGCGAATTACGGTTTACCGGGATCAGCATCTGGGAGAGGTTTTGGGCTTCTATACGGATAATGGCGTCGGAGGTGGTTGCCCAAACATTACCAAGGGTGTCCTGTTGAAGGTTGATGATTTTTTGAGGTCTGCCGGTGTGGATATTGAGATTGATAATGGTGTCGTTGTCAGGATGGTAAATGATGATCTCCTGCAGGGCTCCCAGCCACAGCGCACCATTACTGGCGGCCATCATGGCAGATATCTGTTTGCCCTTCAGAGCCTGGTTTGCTGTTTCCACTGGTGTCTTCTCCAGGGTTTGGGGGTTTACCCTCCAAAGGGTGTTCATATTTGCATAGTACAGGTGGCTATGGGCGGAGGTTAAACGACCATCGCCATTGGAGTCTGCCAGTTCGAAGTACCACTGCTCGGGGTTCTGCGAAGGTCTGTGTGCTTTGAAAAGGCCTCCTTCCCAGGCGGTGACCCACAAATTCCCTTCCGGATCGAAAGCAAAACCACTGATGTAATTCGACAAAAGACCGTTTTCGCGATTGGCTGTAATGGCAAACATCTTCTTCTGTGCAGGATCCCAGATGTTTATGCCTCCGGCGGTGCCAATCAGTATTCTGCCCTTTTCATCTTCCATGAGTGCATATACATTGTTGAGCAACAAGCGTTCGTTGGCTGGAGAAATGGTGCTGAAAGTCTGTTGTTTTCCTCCTGCCGGATCAATGGCCACGACCCCGTGAATGGTTGCCAGCCAGGTTTGCCCTGAGGTGGCTACAAGGATGTCTTTCACCTGGTTGCCTATTCGCAGGGGCTCCCTCGAAAAGTACTGTTCGTAAAACTGGTAATGGGGCTGTTGCTTGTCGGAAATGCTTACACCATTGGATGTAATAAACCACAGTCGCTGCTGGCGGTCTTCGAAAATCTCCCAGATTACGTTGCTGGCCAGGGAGTGCTCTATCAATGGGTCGTGGTAATAGGTTTCTACTGCCAGCGACCTTGTATTGAAAATATTAAGCCCGAAATCTGTGCCTAACCATAACAGACTGTCGTTCTGATAGTATATGCTTTTTATCACCTCGTTGCTCAGCTGTGTGTTAGAGGTGTTGTAGAGCGTGTATCTGCCGTTACGGGTGTCGAACCTGGCCAGTCCGGTTTCTGTGCCTACCCATAGCAGGGTGTCAGCAGCAGGTGTAAGAGGTTGAATGGATACAATCAGATTGTTTTCCAGCAGAGGCATGTAGTTGCCTTTAAGGTTGAAGGTACTGAAATGCCCGTTTTGATAGCGGTTCAATCCATCGTAGGTGCCTATCCACATATCCCCATTGCGGGCCTGGTAAAAACTCCTGATGGTGTTGTGACTCAGCAAACTGTTCTGTGTATTGTAGCTTTTGAGCTGATTGTCAGATTTCTCGTAAACGAAAACTCCGTTGGATGTTCCGATCCATACATCGCCCTGCCGGTCTTTGTAAAGGGCTCTGATGGCCCCTGACAAATGGCCGGTGAAAACCCGTTGTATCGCAAAGGTGTGTATGTTGATCCGGTTAAGTCCTTCCCAGGTGCCCACCCATATGTAATCATCATCGTAAAGAAGTGTGCTTATGTTGTTGGACGAAAGGGAGCTCTCACTGAGGGTGTGCTGGAAATTGATCATCCTGAAACCATCATACCGGCAAAGACCTTCCTGGGTGCCGATCCAGATAAATCCATGCTTGTCTTGTACTATCGAATTGGTAATGTTCGAGCTTAACCCGTTGCGGGCAGTAAGGTTGGAAAAATACAATGAATGACTTGCATGCAGGTTGAAAAAAGCAACCAAAAGCATAGTGGCAGAGATGATCCTGTATATAAAGGGTGTAATGGAGCCCGTCCGGCACATGGTGTACATTTTTTATCAAGATGCCAGGATAGATTAGTGCTTTGTAAATTGCCTAAAAAAAATCCGGGCAGGCATTGGATGTATGAAAAAATCAAGTGCATGAAGTTAGTAAAAACAATGCAAATGCCCCATCAGCAGGTGGGTTTTTTGGTAAATGTAAGATTTGGTCAATAATTGGTAAGAAGCCGAAAAGTGACTTATCTCAGCATCATTTATTTTTGGTGGCAGTAAGGATTTCATAGTTTTAAGATATCCTGATCATAAATTAGTAAAACGGTTGCCATGATTTTAAGAGTATTTATTCGTCCGGTTTTGTTTCTTCTTGTTTTTGCCTCCTGCGTTTCATGCAAAAAAGAGGGTGTTAAGCCCCAGCCTGATGAAAATGGAAATATTCCTGCGGGATTTGCCATGGGAGTAGATCTGTCGTATGTAAACCAGGTAGAGGATCACGGAGGCGTATACCGCGAAAACGGCCAGCAGGTAGATCCTTTTAAGGTATTGGCCCGCCATGGTGCCAATACTGTGAGGTTGCGTCTGTGGCACAACCCTGATTGGGTTTTCGATCTCTATAATCATTCAGTGCCTTTGTACAGCGGGCTCGACGACGTGATAAAAAGCATGGAAAGGGCAAAAGAGGCAGGTATGGATGTTTTGCTGGATTTTCATTATTCGGATACATGGGCCGATCCGGGGCATCAGGATGTTCCCAGAGCCTGGCGCGACATTACCGATATTCAGGTACTGGCCGATTCGGTGTACCAGTATACCTTTAACGTATTGAGCAGACTGAGAGAGAAAGATCTGCTTCCCAAAATGATACAGGTGGGTAACGAAACCAACTGTGGCATGATGATGACCCATACACCGGCCGGTTTTCCTTCATTGAATGTTTGTCAGGGGCACTGGGCCAACTTTGGCAAGGTGGTGAATGCTGCAATCTCAGCCATCCGCGATATGGATGCCCTTGCAGGACATTCAACTCAGGTAATTCTGCATGTGGCAGATCCGAAAAATCTTAACTACTGGATGGGCGATGTTATACACAAAGGAAACGTAACCGACTTTGACGTGATGGGTTTTTCCTATTATCATATCTGGCACACCACTGTTGCTTTTAACGGGCTTGGCAATGTGGTAAAGCAGGTTAAAACCAATTACAACCGCGATGTAATGCTGCTGGAAACGGCATACCCCTTTACCACGGCCAACAACGATAACTATCCCAATCTGTATTACAATCAGCCCCCTGTTGCCGGGTTTCCCTATACCGTTGAAGGGCAGCGCGATTTTATGATCGCCCTTACCCAAAGTATGATGGATGCCGGGGCCATCGGGGTCTTTTACTGGGAGCCTGCCTGGATTTCCTCCTCAATGGTCGACTTATGGGGTACCGGCTCCTCATGGGAAAACTGTGCCTTTTTTAATTTCTCAGGTAATGTTACCGATGTGGTGCAATACCTCAACTGGGATTACCAGTAAACGGGTCAGATAATTTCATTTTACCGCAAACCTGGTTTGCCCCTTGGGCCAAAACTCCGGATGCGGTAAAAAAATAAATAGTTCCGCAAACGATTTCGAAAACCTTGAAGTATGAAGAAAATTTTTGGTTACCTGTTCTTTTTGTTGTTTTTGGCCTCCTGCAAAAATCTGCGGGAAGATGCTTCTTTCTCCCTCCGCGAAAATCTTTTCAACCAGGGATGGGAGTTTGTGAAAGATGTGGCAGATGATCAGGTCTTTGCAGGTTATGACCTGCCCTGGGAGTCGGTTGATCTGCCTCATACAGCTCATGTCGAACCTCTGGTGATTGAAGGCAGGCAATGGCAAGGTACAGCCTGGTACCGCAAGAAATTCTTTGTCCCCGAAAAACTTAACAACAAGCATCTGGCATTGCATTTTGAAGGGGCAATGCAGGTTAGTGATGTGTACCTCAACGGTGTATTACTGAAATCGTCCTACAGCGGGTATCTTCCCTTTTATGTGCCCCTGGCAGAATATATTCGGTTTGGAGAAGAGAATACACTGCTGGTTAGGCTAAACAACGAGGACAATCCGCAGGTGCCTCCAGGCAAACCACTTGACGATCTGGACTTCAATTATTTCAGTGGCATCTACCGTAATGTGTGGTTTGTGGTGAAAGACAAACTGCATATTTCTGATCCTATTGGCGCTGACAGACCTGCTGCGGGTGGTTTGCTGGTAACCTATTCTGATGTTTCTCCTCAGAAAGCTACTGTAAATGTACAGGTGGATGTGTGCAATGAGTACGATTTCTCTCAGCCTGCAAAGGTTAGGATAGTATTGAAGGATAAAGAAGGAAAGGTGATAGCAGAGCAGATCTCCGAATCTCAAACCCTTGAGGCGGGAAGCCATGCCCTCTTTCATTTCCGGATACCGGTTGAAAGCCCCGAATTGTGGTCGCCTTCAAATCCCTACCTGTATCATTTGCTGGCCGAGGCATACAAGGGAGAAAAACCAGCAGATTCTGATTTGGCAAGGATTGGCATTCGTACTTTCCGGTTTACCACCGAAGGGTTTGAGCTCAATGGAGAACCCTTCTTTCTGCGTGGCACCAATCGTCATCAGGAATACCCCTACATAGGATATGCTCTGTCGGACAACGCGCAGTACCGCGATGCATGGAAGATCAGAAGTGCCGGGTACAATTTTGTCCGACTGTCTCATTATCCTCACTCCAAAGCTTTTATGGATGCACTCGATGAACTTGGGTTGCTGTCAATGAATGCAATACCTGGGTGGCAGTTTTTTGGTGATGAGGTTTTTCAGGAAAGATCCCTCAACGATGTGCGTAAAATGATGCGAAGAGATCGTAATCATGCTTCTGTAATCCTCTGGGAGGCATCCCTGAATGAAACTGCCATGACAGATGCCTATATGCAGCAAGCTCATGATATTGTATATGAAGAGTTACCCTCCCCTGATGTGTATACCTGCGGCTGGTGGGAAGGAGTATACGATGTGTATATTCCTGCCCGCCAGCATGGCAAGCCTCCCCACTACTGGAATCATTACGATGGGGGCAAACCTCTCCTTATAGCCGAATACGGAGATTGGGAGTATTATGCGCACAATGCCGGGTTTAACCAATCTGCTTTTGAAGACCTTACCTCTGAAGAGCGGAACTCCAGACAGCTCAGAGGATTTGGGCAAAGAAGGCTGGCTCAGCAGGCACTCAATTATCAGGAAGCGCACAACAGCAATCGCAAAGGTGCCATTGCAGGCGATGCCAACTGGCTGGTATTCGATTACAACCGTGGATATGCTCCTGATCTGGAGGCTTCGGGTGTGATGGACATATTCAGGCTGCCCAAGTTTGCCTATTGGTTCTACAAAAGTCAGGCTCGAATGGGAGAATTTCCGGTGCAGGAGTTCAACGAACCTTTTGTATACATCGCCAACTACTACCATGACCCTGGTTTTCTCGAAGTGAAAGTCTACAGCAATTGTGAAGAGGTAGAGTTGTTTGTAAACGGCAACTCTTTGGGCAGACAAAAACCCGATGCCGATGTATACAGCACACATTTGCAACAACCCCCTTTTACATTTCACCTTGAAGCATTTGTGCCTGGAGAGCTCATAGCTGCCGGTTTTGCAGGGGGGGAAGAAGTGACCCGGATGGCCCGCCATACACCAGGCCCTGCCAGTTCACTGAAACTCTGGATCGATGAAAGCAACCGGCCTCTTGTAAGTGGCAAAAATGATATTGTTTTTCTGTATGCCGCTGTGGTTGATGAAAGGGGAACTATCCTGCCCGATGCAAGTCCTGCCATTCATTATACCCTAATAGCAGGAGATGGCGAGCTGGTGGGGCACAATCCGATGGAAGCAGAGGCAGGTATCGCCACCATTCTGCTTAGGGCAGGGCGAACTGCAGACAGTATTGTTGTAGAGGCCAAGGCTGAAGGACTACCTGTGGCAACGATCCAGGTAAGTGCCCGCTGAAAATTCTAAGATTTCCAATCCCCAGGCTGCATACAACAATGGGCCTGGCTGAGGAGGTACCCGTTAGGGTGCCTCTGGAAGGATCAAATAAAAAAAATCTGTGATGAGCTACATCCATCATAGCAGACCAATTCTCTTGAATCCAAAACTCAACTAAACAACAACACTATGAAAAGTAAATTACAGAACCTGAAGTTGCTGGGTTTGTGCTTACTGATCCTGGCTTTTAGCCTTCCGGCACAGGCTCAGCAGAGAACCCTCTCAGGGAGAATCACTGAGTACCGAACCGGAGAAACCATCCCCGGAGCTACCATTGTAGTGCAGGGAACACAACGAGGCACGGTGTCTGGCACCGATGGAACCTTCAGCCTGCAGGTGTCCGATGGCGAGGTCCTGCAAATAACTGTAGTGGGTATGGTGCCCGAACTGATTGTTATTGAGGGGCAAACCTCATTGAACGTACAATTGATGCCCGATGTATCCACTTTGCAGGAGGTTGTGGTGATCGGCTATGGCCAGGTGCGTCGTGGTGATGCCACAGGGGCTATTTCTTCCGTTAGTGCCAAAGATTTCAACCAGGGTGCCATTACTACCCCGCAGGAATTGCTGGCAGGGAAAGTGTCGGGTGTGCAAATTACCACCAGTGGAGGAGCTCCTGGAAGTGGTGCCACCATTCGCATACGCGGAGGCTCATCTTTGTCTGCAAGCAACGACCCTCTTATTGTAATTGATGGAGTGGCCGTAGACAATGATGGCGTTTCCGGAATGAGAAACCCGCTGAGTACGATCAACCCCAACGATATCGAATCCTTTACCGTACTTAAAGATGCTTCCGCCACCGCCATTTATGGATCGAGGGCATCCAACGGAGTTATCATCATTACCACCAAACAGGGAGCACATGGAAGAACCCGTTTTTCTTACAACTCCAATGTTTCGATGGGTATCAAAACCAATCAGATTGAAGTGTTTGATGCTCAGGCCTACCGTAATATCATGATTGAGCGCTATGGTGAGAATTCCAGTGCCGTTGCTTTGCTGGGAAATGCCAGTACCAACTGGCAAGACGAAATATTCAGAACCGCTTCCGGTACCGATCATAATTTCAGTATGTCGGGAGCTGCTCTGAATATCCCCTACCGGGTGTCTTTAGGATATTCAGGGCAATCGGGATTGCTGATGACCTCCTCCATGAACCGCTACTCGGGAGCCCTCAATGCTAACCCTTCGTTTCTTAATGATGATCTGAAGGTTAGCCTGAGCGTAAGAGGTGTTTATACCCACAACCGGTTTGCTTCTACAAGTGCCATTGGCAATGCTATTTTGTTTGACCCTACCAAACCCGTTCTTGACGATAACAGCCCCTATGGCGGTTATACTACCTGGATGGATGGAGGGCGGCCTGCCAGCTTTGCACCAACCAATCCTGTTGCACAGCTCAATCTTACAGAAGACCTTTCAGACGTAATGCGCAGCATAGGAAGCTTAAAGTTTGATTACAAGCTCCCATTCCTGCCCCAATTGCAGGCTACCCTCAATATGGGCTACGATGTTTCCTCTTCCGAAGGTTCGGTGTTTGTTCCCACCAATGCTGCCTTTGAATACCGTCGTGCTTCCGATGGCACCGACATCAGTGGTCTGGACCGCACCTACAGCCAGTCTAAAAGCAACTCACTGCTCGATTTTTATCTGAATTACAACACCGAACTGCCTGCATTGCGCAGTCGTCTGGATGTAATGGGTGGATATTCCTGGCAGCATTTCTGGCGCGAAGATTACTGGAAGGCTACCAGTGTAAACCAGCAGTATATTATTGACCCTGAAAGAACAGCTCCCACCGAAAGCTACCTTATTTCATTCTTCGGAAGGGTCAATTACTCCCTTATGGACAAATACCTGCTAACCATGACACTAAGGCATGATGGCACCTCGCGCCTGTCGCCCGACAATCGCTGGGGTACTTTCCCCTCCTTTGCAGCCGCATGGCGCATCAGTGAAGAGGATTTCATGAGCCGGGCCGGATCTCTTTCCAACCTCCGCTTAAGGATGGGGTATGGCATCACCGGGCAGCAATATATAACCAGCGACGACTATCCCTATCTGGCTCGCTACAGCTATAGTATGGAAACCGCCCGCTACCTTTTTGGCAACCGCTGGGTTACCATGGCGCGCCCTGCCGGGTATGATGCTGATCTGAAATGGGAAGAAACCACTACCCTCAATATCGGGTTGGACTATGGTTTCTTCAACGAGAGAATCAATGGTTCAGTTGAACTATATCACCGCGAAACCCGCGACCTGATCAACGAAATCCCGGTGGCTGCCGGTACAAACTTTACCAATGTTCTTCTTACCAATGTGGGTACCATGGAGAATCGTGGTATTGAGTTTAACCTCAATGTTATTCCTGTTGCCACACGCGAAAGAACATGGGAGATTGGCTTTAATTTCACCCGAAATATCAATGAAATCACCAAACTAACCATTGTAGACAATCCCAGCTACCAGGGTGCATTTCTGGGTGTTATCTCGGGCGGTACCGGAAACTATGCAAAGATTCATAGCGTAGGAAGGCCTGCCAATTCGTTCTTCGTTTTTCAGCAGGTGTATGATGCCGATGGAAATCCTATCCCAGGAGTTTATGTGGATAGAGATGGCGATGGCGAAATCACCATTGAAGACAGATATCACTTCTTCTCTTCTGCCCCCGATTATCTGCTGGGTATTTCCTCCAGGCTTCAATACGGTAAATGGGATTTTGCCTTCTCTGGAAGAGCAAGTATAGGCAATTTTGTGTACAACGATTTTGTGGCCTCCAATGCCAACTTCCAATACACCTACAATCCACCTTATATTCAGAATATGCCGGTAAGTGTGCTGGATACCCGTTTCAATTCGCAGCAGTTGCTTTCTGATTATTATGTAAGAGATGCCTCTTTCTTCCGGATGGATTTTGTGTCGCTGGGATATCAGTTTGGTGATATTGTCAGTGCCAACACCAACCTCAGATTGTCATTTACTGCACAGAACCTTTTCGTTTTAACCGGTTATAAGGGCCTCGATCCGGAGGTGTTCAATGGCATGGATATCAATATATATCCTCGTCCTACCACTTTTGTACTGGGTGTTAATTTTGAATTTTAAACCATAGAGCAATGAAGACACGATATATTTTATCCTTATCCTTACTCATGGGCAGTGTAATGTTGTTTACATCCTGCCTGAAGGATCTTGACACCGTACCCCTTGATGAGAATGTTATTACATCAGCCACTTTTTATAATGATCCGGCCAATTACGAGATGGTGCTGGCCAAGCTTTACGGCGGATTATCGCTCACCGGCCAGGTAGGGCCCGATGGAGACCAGGATGTGCTGGGGGTTGACGAAGGAGCTTCCAACTATATCCGCGCCTTTTGGTATATGCAAGATCTTACTACCGAAATGGCGCTCTGGGTTTGGAATGATCCGGGTATACCCGAATTGCAAACCAACAACTGGACCCCCTCCAACGAGGTGAATCTGGGGATGTATTCGCGCATCTATTATCAAATTACGCTGGCCAATGAGTTTATAAGAGAGACAACACCGGCCAAACTCGCAGAGCGGGGCTTCAGTGAAACCATCCGGACCGAAATTGCACTCTACCGCGCCGAGGCTCGTTTGTTAAGAGCCCTGAGTTATTACCACGCCCTAGATTTCTATGGAAGTGTGCCCTTTGTTACGGAAAATGATCCCATCGGAGCCTTCCTCCCTCCACAGATCTCCAAAACCGATTTGTTTGATTATGTTGAAAGCGAACTGTTAGAGCTTGAGGATCTTTTGCTGCAGCCCCTGGCCAATGTTTACGGGCGTATCGACCGGGCCAGTGCCTGGATGATCCTTGCCAAACTCTATCTCAATGCCGGAGTTTATACAGGCGCAACCCGCTATACGGAGGCCGTTACCTATGCTCGCAAAGTCATGGAATCGGCTTACGAGCTTGATCCGGTATACCAGAACCTTTTCCTGGCGGATAATCACAACGCCAAGGGTATTATTTTTCCGGTGGTGGCCGATGGGATTAATGCACAGACCTGGGGAGGTGTAACCATGATCGCATGTTCTTCATGGTCTTCCGATATGGATGCAGCTTCTTACGGCATAAACCCCTGGGGTGGCAATCGGGCAAGGAAACAACTCATCGAGAAATTTGATGATTACACAGGAGCAACCGACAAAAGAGCCATGTTTTTTACAGAAGGGCGCACCATTACCACCGACGACATTGCCCAGTTTACCAATGGCTTTTCGGTAATGAAGTATAAGAACATCACTTCAACAGGTCAGCTGGGATCCAACAATCTGCATATGGACATTGATTTTCCGCTCTTCAGGGTAGCCGATGCCTACCTGATGTTTGCCGAAGCAGTGCTCAGAGGAGGGCAGGGGGGTACCCCGGCTCAGGCTCTTGAAGCAGTTAATGCCGTTCGCGACAGAGCCTATGAAAATACCTCAGGGCGTATTACGGCATCTGAGCTTACCCTGGATTTTATTCTCGATGAGCGGGCCCGCGAATTTTATTGGGAGGGCCATCGGCGCACCGACCTGGTAAGGTTCGGAAAATTTACCAGTGGCGATTATATGTGGGAATGGAAAGGAGGGGTTTACGAAGGTCGTGCCCTGGCCGACCGATACAATTGGTTCCCTATTCCAGCATCGGATATCGCCGCCAATCCCAACCTGCAGCAAAACGGGTATTAATAAATTTCCACGCTGCAGGAGCCTCTCTTCTGCAGTAAAGCAAAACATTATCAAAGTTCAAAAATATGAAACATCCATGATAAATCCCTTAACACACACGAGGATGACAATTCAGGATGTTCCATCAGACCATTAAAAAAACAAATTATAAACAGATGAAACGAACATGTTTTCACAATAACGCAAACCAGCATGAACGTAAAATCATGCAGGTGCTCCCGAAAATAAACCGGGATATGTTCTTCTCCCCATCTCTGGTAAGCCTTTTTCAGATGAAAAAGATCTTTCTGCTCCCCCTGGTGCTGATGCTGCTGCTTACAGCTTGCTACGACAGAGACATGGTAACGATGGGTGAAATAACCCCTCCGGTGCTATCCAATACGCACGCAAACTCAACCTTTGGTATCACCCAGGATAACATCGATGATGTGTTCGCTGCCTTCAACTGGGTTGCGGCAGATTTCGGATTTCAGCACCGTAATCCGGATTATGTATTGCGCATGGATCTGGCATCCAACAATTTCCAGCAATCAGTATCGCTGGGAACCACCAAGTTGCTCAATCATTCTATGCTGGTTTCGCGCATCAATCAATCATTGCTGGCCTTGGGGGCATTGCCCGGCGAAACAGCTGCAGTACAGTTTAAGGTAATTGCCAGTATAAGTGCCGAGCTGGTTGCAGAATCCAATGTGGTAAACATTAACTTCGTTCCGCTGGATGTGGTTCTTGATTTTCCAAAACTGTATCTGGCAGGCGATCACAACGGCTGGTCCTTTACAGATCACCTCTACTCTTTCAAGAGCAATAACATTTACGAGGGTTATATCTGGATGGACAATGGCGAAAACTGGAATGGCTTCAAAATGTCGTTCGTGCCCGACTGGGTGGAAGAAGAGGTAATTGGCGATCCTAATGAGAGTGGTACTTCCGGTACCCTGCAGGTAGGCAACTGGGGCGGTAATAATATTTTTGCCACACAAGGGGTTGGCTACTACAGAATCATTGCCAACCTCGACAATCTTACCTACCAGTTATATACTACCGAATGGGCAGTTACCGGCGACTTCAATGGATGGTCATTTACTCCTATGCAGTTCGATGTACAATCAAAAACCTGGTCCATTACCATGGATGTTACCGCTGGGGGCTTTAAATTCATTGCCAACGAAAACTGGTCATTGATTTATGGTGATGACGATCTGGATGGTGTGCTCGATCCCGGGCATGATGGTAATAATATACCCATTAGCCAAGCAGGCAATTATACTATTGTGCTTGATCTGCACAATGTGCCTTACAGTTATGAAGTAATAAAGAATTAATAATCCAGTGACGGGGTGATTAAATTTCACCCCGTCACTTTTACTCTTTTGCGATGGGGGACAACTCCGGTTGTTTTCACCGCTCTATGAAGAACTAATTAAACTTTTTAATGATGCTGAATAAACGATTTTTCCTGGCGGTACTACTGCTTGTTTTTGCCTTGCAAACGGTGCTTTCACAGTCAGCAACAGAGCATTCAACTTATGTGGATGCACAGGGTGTGCTGCGCTGGAGGGCCGATAACAGTGAGATCCATGGATTTGGGGTAAACTATTCAACCCCATTTGCTCATGCCTTTCGCATGGCCAAAAGGATGGGGGTAAATCACGAAGAAGCTATCAGGCAGGATGTGTATCATTTTGCACGTTTGGGTTTTAATCTGTACCGGGTGCATGTTTGGGATACCGAGATCTCCGATACGCTGGGCAACTTATTGCACAACGAGCATCTGAGGCTTTTCGATTTTGCTGTTGCCGAGATGAAGCAGCGCGGTATGAAGTTCGTAATTACACCCATTGCCTTTTGGGGCAACGGCTGGCCTGAACCCGATTTCGATACGCCAGGTTTTGCACGCAAATATGGCAAGGCGGGTTGTCTTACTCATCCCGATGCCATAAAAGCACAGGAGAACTACCTGTATCAGTTTCTCAATCATGTAAACCCATACACCGGCATTGCTTACAAAGACGATCCCGATGTGGTTGCTTTTGAGGTAAGCAACGAGCCGCATCATCCTGGTACTGTTGAGGAGGTTAAAGACTTCATCAATCGCATGGTGGCATCCATGCGCCGAACCGGAACACAAACCCCCATCTTTTACAATGTAACCCACAGCATACACCTCTATCGGGCCTACATGGAAGCAGATGTGCAAGGAGGAACTTTTCAATGGTATCCTACGGGCTTGGTGGCCAATCGCCAGATCAACGGAAACTTTCTGCCTCATGTGAGCACCTACCATATCCCCTTTGCCGATGATCCGGATTTCAGGAATATGGCGAAGATTGTGTATGAGTTTGATGCTGCCGACGCCGAAGGAAACTATATGTATCCGGCCATGGCGCGAAGTTTTCGCCAGGCAGGGATGCAGCTGGCAACACATTTCGATTACGATGCCATGTTTCTGGCTCCCTTCAATACCAACTATGGCACACACTTTATGAGCCTTCCCTACGCACCTCAAAAGGCGATCAGTCTTATGATTGCCTCGCAGGTCTTTCACCAGGTGCCACGCTATGCCGACTTTGGCAGCTATCCGCACAACAATACTTTCGCAAACTTCCGCATACGGTATGAAGAAGATCTGGCAGAATTGGTATCGCCCGAGAGGTTCTATTATACCAACCATACCCCAACTGTACCTCCCGATGTAAACCGTCTTACCTCCATTGCCGGATATGGTAATTCTGCGGTGGTGCGCTACGATGGCAAAGGAGCCTACTTCCTCGACAAACTGGCTCCTGGCGTATGGCGGCTCGAAGTGATGCCCGATGCCCATTGGATCGGCGACCCCTATGCACGGGTAAGTCCCCACCGGCAGGTTGCAGCAGTGCATCATACCCAAAGAGCAATGCAAGTTGCTTTGCCCGGGCTTGGCAGTGGATTTTCTGTAAAGGGAATCGATGAAGGTAACACCCTGTCTGCATTGGCCCGCAACAGTCAGTTCGAAGTCCTGCCAGGTGTGTATTTGCTCCAGGCTGCTGGAAACACCGTGCGAATCGATCCTCAATCTATGCTGGGAAATATCAGGATGAATGAGTTTGTAGCACCTGAAAGCAACCTGGAGGTTACCCTGGTGAAAAACTATTCTGCCCCACAGGTTACTGCCGGTGCAGAGGCTCACATCCGTTTCGAACTGATCAGCCCCCGCAAACCCGGGAATGTAACCATAGCCATGTGGGACAGACTGGGCAATCGCCAGATGAAAGCAGAATATCTGGGCAATGACATCTACCAGCTTTCATTGCCTTCTGAAATTGCAAAACACGGGATACTCCATTATTTCGTTGTGATAGATTTTGGTGATCACTGGAGAACGTTTCCTGCAGGGATCGACCGGAAACCCGGCGACTGGCATTTTCACGATCAAACCACCTATACCATGCATTTTATCCCCGAAGGGAAACCCATTGCCTTGTGGTGCGCCATGGCAGACAATGAAGAAACCCTTCGCCCATGGGTAAGGGGAGTTGATTTACGGCCCGCTTTTGAAAAGGGGAAAGGATGGTTGTTTTACGATCTGGAGCAGATTCCCAACAACCAGGATGGTACCGGTCGTACGCGTATTCATACCATAAAGTATAACTTCCGCGATCAGGTGGCAGGCAGAAAGAGTGAGCTCAATCAGAAAGAATACCTGGTAATGAGGGGTGCAAATCTGGGCAATGACCCGGTTCGGCTTGAGGTTAGCCTGATAGATAAATCGGGAAATGTTTTTACCCATGACCTGATCCTGAACGAACAACAAGACCGCTATAGGCTTGCCCTGAAAGATTTCAAAGAAGGACAGTTTGCCATGATACCCCGACCTTATCCGGAGTTTAAACCCTGGCATGCGGCCATAACAAATCACGGACCCTTGGTTGCCTCCGATCTGGAGGTTCTTCAGATCACCTTGCAGGGCGATGGATCCGAAAACAATATCCGGTTTTATCTTCAGGAAGCCTGGCTTGAATAGGAGGATGATCGGAAGGCCCCTGTGGCAGAAAATATTGCTGCTTTCAATTGAATCGTTTTCTGTACAATGGGGTTAAAAATGGAAGAGGCTGTCTGAGGAGTGCCCGATAGTAACCAGTGGGCATTCTTCAGACAGCCTTCTCCTTTGTGATATCTGTCAGGGGGTTGCCTTCTCCTTTAAATACAACTCCCATTTCCATGCCGACTGCAGCATGGGTTCCAGCCCCAACTCTGCTTTCCAGCCCAGCACTTCGTTGGCACGTGTGGTTTCTGCCCAAACCTGCTCCACATCGCCCGGGCGGCGGGGTGCGATCTCGTAATTTAGGTTCAGGCTGTTTACTTTCTCAAAAGTCTGGATCACTTCCAGTACACTGAAACCGTTTCCGGTACCCAGGTTGAATACCTCAAACCGTTCCAGGTTTTTGCCTTGCGTGAGTCGCTCCATGGCTACAACGTGGGCTTTGGCGAGATCCACCACATGGATGTAGTCGCGTATGCAGGTGCCATCGGGGGTGTTGTAATCATCGCCAAACACCCTGAGCTTGTCGCGTTTGCCAATGGCTGTCTGTGTAATAAATGGAACCAGGTTGTTGGGCACACCCAGAGGCAGTTCTCCGATGAGTGCTGTAGGGTGCGCTCCTATGGGATTGAAATAGCGCAGCGCAATGGCCTCTACCTTTCCGGTAAGACATTGATCGAATATGATCTCCTCCGAAACCTGCTTGGTATTGCCATAGGGAGAGAGAGCCTTTTTGATAGGAGCACTCTCTGTTACGGGCAATACATCGGGCTGACCATAAACGGTGCAGGAAGAGGAAAACACCAGGTTTTTGCAGTTAACAAGGGCCATGGCTTCCATCAGGTTGGCAAGCGAGCCCAGGTTGTTCTGGTAGTATTTCAATGGAAATTCGGTTGATTCTCCAACTGCTTTGTAAGCGGCAAAATGGATTACCCCCGCAATGTTGTTGTGTTGCTTAAAATAATCCAGTGTGGGCTGCCGCTCACTCAGATCAAGCTGGGTAAAATGAGGGCGAACACCGGTAATCTTTTCAATCTGGCCTACAATGCTCTCTTCAGAATTGGCAAGGTTGTCAACTATTAAAACTTCATAGCCACTCTGTTGCAGTTCCACCACAGTATGAGAGCCAATATAGCCGGTGCCACCGGTAACGAGTATTTTTTCAGACATGCTTTTGCGGTATTTATTTGCAGATTTATCAGGTTTTAAACAAAGTTACAATTTCCCCCTGCAATATGTTTTCTGACGATGAAAATTGTTTTAACATTCTGTAGCTCCCTGGCTGAGGTTTACCTTGTAAAACAGAGGTTCGGTTACGAATTGTTTTTTAAATCCTGAGTAGGCACTTTCTTTGAACTGCTCTGCCGCGTCAGAGCTTACCAGGTTGATGGTGCAACCCCCAAATCCGCCGCCCATCATCCTTGCTCCAAGTATACCTGGGGTGTTTCGGGCTATTTCGACCAGAAGGTCCAGTTCGGGGCAGCTTACATGGTATTTTTGGCTCAGGCCATGATGAGAAGCAAAAAGAAGCTCACCTGCCAGAGGCATATCGTCTTCCTGAAGGGCCCTGGCCATCTCTTTCACCCGTTGGTTCTCCTCTGTAACGTACTCGCAGCGCATGAAAACCTCTTCGCCCATCATTTCTCTGTAAGGGTAAACATCTTTGGGTCTTACATCGCGCAAACTGCGTACTGCAGGCATTTGTGAGCGCAGCACCATTACTCCTTCTTCGCATTGGTGCCGCCTCAGGTTGTACTCCGATGAGGCAAGGCTGTGTTTTACCCGGGTGTCTGCCAGGATCAGTTCAAATCCGTCCAGTTTCAGGGGGCGGTATTCATACTCCAGTGAGCGACAATCGAGCATCATTACATGGTCTTTCTTGCCATGGATGGAAGCAAACTGATCCATGATGCCGCATTTAACTCCGGCGTAGTTGTGCTCAGCCCTTTGTCCTATCCGGGCCAGGGTCATGTTGTCGATATTCAAACTGAAAAGGGTGTTAAGAGCTACTGCAAACACACTCTCGAGGGCAGCAGACGATGACAGTCCGGCACCCTTGGGGATGTCGCCTCCAAAAACGGCGCAGAAACCCTGCAGCGTATGGCCTGCTGCTTCAAGCTCTCTGACAACGCCATAGGGGTATTTGGCCCAGTGGGGCATATCGTTCAGAGCCTGGTTCAGCGAAAAGGTTACCGTCTCGTCAAAATCTGCTGAGTAAATTTCAATTTTATTGCCAGGCACAGGAGCAATGGCCAGATAGATCCTCTTGTCAATGGCTGCAGGCATCACAAAACCCTCATTGTAATCGGTGTGTTCGCCAATCAGATTGATACGGCCAGGGGCAGCAAAGATCCGGTGCGGCTGCTTGTGCTTTTGCTCAAATATTTGTTCTACTTGTTGTTGATTCATTGTATTGAATTTTGGATGAAGGGTGTAATGGGTAATGGGTGATCGGTGATGAGTGATGAGTGATTCACCCATTACCCATTACACCCGCCATTATTTACCAGAACACAGTGTACAGCACTACCAGTATCAGTACCACTGCATAGGCTGCCAGGTTGAAATTCTTTCCGGTTTTGAAAGTTTCCTTTGGCAGCGGAATTGCTTTGGGGTCTTCATCGTGGACGGCAGTGAGCAGGCTCACCATAACGATGATTACAATGGTGATAAGGCAGGTGTACATCATTTGATCGAGGAAAGGCATTTCAAGGGGAAGAAGTTTGAGCAACAATGCCACAGGTATAGATGCAATTACACCTATGATAGCCCCTTTGCTGTTGGCTTTCTTGTAGAACAGACCCATGAGGAATACTGCCAGAATTCCCGGGCTTACCACACCCGTATACTCCTGGATGTATTGAAACATCTGGGGCATAGAATCGAGGGCGGGTGCCAGGAATACCGCTATGCCCAGGGCAACCATTACTGAAATACGACCTACCGGTACCAGGTCGGTGCCATCTGTCCTTTTAGAGAAGTAGGGTTTGTAAATATCCATGGTAAAGATGGTTGCCGTAGAGTTGAGCATAGAGGCAAGCGATGATACAATGGCTGCGGTAAGGGCTGCCACCACAAGGCCTTTGATACCCACAGGAATAAAGGTACGGATCAGCCAGGGGTAAGAGATATCATAGTTGATGGTGCCGTCGGCACGCAGAAAATCGCTTTGTACTCCATCAATCAGAGCTGTTCCGGCAGGTTGCATATACATTACATAGGCAATGATACCCGGGATTACCACAAAAATGGGTAAAAGCAGTTTCAGAAATGCAGCAAAGGCAAGACCTTTTTGTGCTTCTTTGAGCGATTTTGCTGCCAGTGCACGTTGAATAATGTACTGGTTAAAGCCCCAGTAGTACAAATTGGCAACCCACATACCTCCAATCAATACTCCAATGCCGGGCAAGTTGAGATATTGAGAATGGTCGCGACTGAGAATCATCTGAAACTTATCGCCAGCAGTTGTGTAAATGTGCGAAACACCTGTAAGAATACCCCCCTCGGGTGTTACATGGTTGAGGGCAATCAGGGTAGTGATAAATCCGCCTACCACAAGCAGCACCACTTGTATTACATCGGTCCAGGCTACTGCCGATAAGCCACCCCAGATGGAGTAAGCGGCAGCAAAACATGCCAGACCTATTATGAAATACATGATCATGGAGCCATCGCCTGTACCCAGAATGGTATCAAGGGCCTTTGCCCCCAGAAACAGCACAGAGGTCAGGTTTACAAAAATGAACAAGGCAACCCAGAAAATAGCCAGGATGGTTTTCAGGTTGGTGTTGAAACGTTTCTCAATAAACTGGGGTATGGTAAACAGCCCCTGTTTGATGAAAATCGGGAGGAAGAACTTGGCCACAATGATCAGTGTAAGCGCCGCCATCCACTCATAGGAGGCAATGGCCAGTCCTATGGCAAAGCCCGAGCCCGACATGCCGATAAATTGCTCTGCCGAAATATTGGCTGCAATCAGCGATGCACCAATGGCCCAGAAGGGTAAACTCTTGCTGGCCAGGAAGTAGTCCTCGGCACTTTTCTTTTCTCCTTTTTTGCCCCTGGACACCCAAAGACCTACCGAAAGGATCAGCAACCCATAGGCCGCAAAAATTACATAATCGAGTGTGTGAAATGTTCCCATGATGTTATTTTTGATTTAGGATTTTTGATTAGAACCGCTGAAACGCTAAGAATCAGAGTTCTTGTTAAGGTTTATTGCCAAAGCTTTTTTGGATATTCTCCGCTGTTTGTTAGTTCTTTCAGGGTTTGCATTACAAGGGGTTTGTCATTTGCGTAGGTAACGCCAAACCACTTAGATGCCGAATGCAACACTTTAATTTTGCCCCTTCCATCTTTAATAATCTGGTCAACCAGCTGGGGTGTTACAAGTTCGGATTTGGGTAGGTGGATTTGTTTTTCAAGAAATCTGACGAAATACTCTTCAATGAGTTGAAATATTGACGGATTAAATGCCCATATATTCATGGAAACTGTTTCATCCGGAAGTAAAACCAAATTTTCTTCATCCTTGTAACTCACTATCATCCCGGTTTCATCCCGCCCAATATTAAACTGCTCATCCACCGATTCGAGGTATCCTTCCTGGTTTATTTTGCATATGCCGCGGGTTACATTACCATGTTCCGATAGTGTATTGTGTAGTTTGTAACCGCACATTGCGAAATTATTACTCTCATGTTCCGGGTTTTGCCTGAGATGGTCAGCCAGTACCTGGTAGGCTTGCTTTCCGTAAAAATCATCGGCATTGATCACCACAAAAGGTTCTTTCACCACATTGCGGCATACCCAGAGCGCATGTGCTGTGCCCCAGGGTTTGGTTCTGTCCTCAGGACACGCAAACCCTTCAGGTAGAAGATCCAGTTCCTGAAATACAATTTCGTAAGGAATTTTTTTCAGGAACCGGTCTGCAAATACATCAATGAAGTCCTTTTCGATGCTTTTGCGAATAACAAAAACAGCTTTACCGAATCCTGCCTGCATGGCATCAAAAACGGAATAATCGATGATGGTTTCGCCCCCGGGCCCCAGTTTGTCAATCTGTTTGAGGCTGCCATATCGGCTGCCCATACCGGCAGCAAGTATCAATAGTGTTGGTTGCATTGGGGTGTTGGTTTAATGATTATGTGTTCTCAAAGCGATCCTCTTATGATCAGTCGCGATGGATTTTCAATACGTTCTGTTTTATTTTCAGCCACCAGGCAGGCAAGGGTTTGTCCCATTTGCCTGAAATCAGTGGAAATGGTTGTAATACCGCTTGCAACCACCTCTTTCAGTGCTGTGTCGTTGTAGGATATCAATCCCAGGTCTTTGCCCAGTTTCAATCCTTTGGCAGCGGCTTGTTTTACCAGCCATACCAGGTCGCGATCCCAGATAACAAGGTATGCCTCGCCAGCCGATATTTTTCTTCCTTCAAGGCTGTTGATGAGCTCGTGCGATGTTCCGGTATGATGACAGTACTCCAGAAAACCCTGGAATTGCCCTTCCGGTTCTTTCCCCCCTGGGTGCACCATGATCAGTTTATTGTAGCGATCCAGGAGCTGGCGGCCCGACAAAAGAGCTTCATAGGTGTCTTTCCGGAAATTCTGGTAAACCCCTGCATAGTCAGCCTCCAGGTCCTGGGGCCATTGGTCCAGTATTACAACTCTGCCCGGAAGATTGCGGATGTGCTGGGCCGCAGAGACAAGATTGGCGGGCATAATCACCCACGTGGTATACTTACCCTTGTTGTGGTCCAGCAACTGCCGGAACAAACCGGGGTTGAAATGATGAAAGAATATTTCGGTGGTAATCTCAGGTGGCAGGTTTGCCTTGAAAGATTGAAAAAGGTCCTCCTTGAAAGCATTTATTTCGTCAAATAAAACGAAAACGTTTTGTTCCACATGGGGTTGTGCTTTCTCCACATAAAATCCTTTGCCAGGAGCTGAGGATATGATCCCTTTCGACCGTAGCTCGTAATAGGCATTCAGTACCGTATCTCTGGATAGTTTCCATTGTTTGCACAGATGGTTGATGCTGGGCATTTTGTCGCCTGGCTTAAGCTGCCCACTGGCAATGGCCATGCCCACCGAGGCTATAATCTGGCGGTATTTGGATACCGACGAATCCTTATCGATATGGATGATTTGCTTCATACCAACCTAACTGTTCTGTACTGTTATGATTGACAATATTACGCAAAAAAACCTAAATGCCAAATTTTTTCCTGAAAAAAGTAAGAGGAGGATTTGCAATCAGGTGGCAAGATGTGCTATTTCGCTCAAAAAGTGGGTAAAATCAATTCTTGCAACTAGTGGTTGTCAAAAATCATACGGGTAGTTTGGTTGTATTGCTGCCCTGGCAAGAGGAGGGTAGATGGGAAATGAGGCTGGTTGGGGCTGTCGGGGAAATGCTGTGTTTCAAGGCAGATGGCACTGTGTTTGGCATAAGCCATGCCGTTATGGCCTCTCAGACTTCCATCCAGAAAGTTGGATGTGTAGACCTGTATGCCAGGTTGGCTGCAAAACACCTGTATCCTCCGGCCACTCTGGGGGTGGTGCAAAACAGCTGCAGGAAGCGTTTGCCAGTCTCTGTCTTCTTCAAGTACAAAACAATGATCCAGCTCTTGCATTACAGGCACTCCCTGGTCGGCAAGTTTGCTGTTCTTGCTGAAATCCATGGGAGTATCCAGGCAAGGGATGAGTTTTCCGGTAGGGATCTGATGTTCATTGATCTCAAGATAGTGAGAGGCATGTAGCTTCAGGTAATGGTTTTGAATATTTTCTCTGAAACCGCTCAGATTGAAATAAGCATGATTGGTGAGGTTTACATGGGTGGCCTGGTCTGTTTGAGCCTTGTAGCGGATATCAACCTTATTGTTGTCGGCTACCACATAGGTTACCTCTGCCTCCATATTGCCCGGATAGCCCTCTTCCATATCCGGACTGAAATACCGAAGTGTAAGATGTGCCTCATCTTGTTTTTCAAGGAGTGAGAAATCCCAGAGTTTGGTATGAAAACCCTGGGGGCCGCCATGCAGGTGATTGGGTCCGTTGTTGCAGGCCAGGCTGTAGGGTTTTCCATCAATGCTGAAAGTGCCACCGGCAATGCGATTGGCAAAACGACCCACTACCACTCCAAAGTAGGGGTGGCCTTGCAGGTAAGGACCCAACTGAGGAAATCCTGCAGTAACCTCTTCCGACTTGCCCGATTTGTCAGGGCACTTTACTGAAATGATGGCTGCGCCAAAATTGCTGATCCTGATCTGCAAACCATTGGAGGTTTTGAATTGAAAAAGCATGGCTATGCGGCCATCCTGTAAAGTGCCAAAAGGGGTTTTTGTTACAATCATGCCTTATTTATTTGAAAGCCTGTGCCTTACGAGGCTTGGTGTTGCTTGCCTCACCTGGGTGCCTGTTTGCTGTTATGCAGTATTGCGATGCAAAGTTAGATAAGCCTGAGGATGGAACACAAAAAAACCGTACTTTTTCTGGTTAATCGTCAAAAACGTTATATATTTGGCCGATACGCAACAGCGAACCTGTTGCTGATTGCCAAATCAAAACCTGCCAAAAAATGATGCTTTCAGGGAACCGAACTGCCACACCCAGACCCGCCCCTCATGTCCTGTTTTTGATTATTGTCTGGGCTCTGATATGGCACTCCTCCTGCAAAACCCCTTCAACACCAGGAATTGCGCACGACACCTGGTATATAAGTGAAGAGATGGGCATTGCAGTGAAGTTTGAAAGTGCGTTGCGCGGACAATACATTACCCTCAACAAGGCCATTGCTACACCCCAGCCTTTCCGGGTAAGGCAATCGCGCAATGTTACACGATTCCGTCTCAGCGGTCATGCCAACCTTCAGGGTCGACTCCAGGTATACCATGATCAGTTTTACCTGGTGGGAGCTAACCAACGGATCTCTTTCCGCCAGTACTATACCCGCAGTTTCCCGCGCGCACCCTTTCGCTACCACGATGCGTTGTTCTCAAGGGTAACAAAAGAGGAAGTTGTTTATGGGCATGCTCCCGGGTTTTATTCTTCCCGTTCCATCGAAAAGCGCGAAAACAAAAGCTACAATCAGGTATTGTTTGAAGTGGCAGAAGGTATCACTTCCAACCTGCTTCGCCGGTCCATACCTTTGCAAATGGATATTTACCAGCCTGAAGGTGATTTGCAAAACAACCGCCCCCTCATGGTTTTGCTGCATGCCGGGGCATTTATTGCCGGCGATAAAGGCGACGAACTTGTTTCCAAACTAGCCCAAGACTATGCCCGACGGGGATTTGTGGTTGCTTCTGTAAACTACCGCCTGGGCTATATTTTCCTGCCCGGAAGGTATTCGAACCTGGAGCGCGCCATGTACAGCGCCATGCAGGATGTAAGGGCTGCCTTGCGCTACCTTTCGCACCACCATAACCGGTATCGGATCGACCCTCACTTTGTGGTTCTGGCAGGACACAGCGCCGGAGGAATTCTCACCCTGAAAACAACATTTATGGATGAGTCGGAGATATGGCCCAGTGCAAGGGGAAGTGTGCTGCGATTGCAGCCCGACCTGGGATGCCTGGATTGTGCCGTTAACGACCTTCACGGACCCTTTACCATAAGAGGAGCTGTAAACATGTGGGGCGCCCTCGACGATCTGTCTGTCATCAAACCCCACAATCGTGTTCCCTTACTATCTATTCATGGCGACCAGGATTATGTTGTACCCTATGGTTCCGATTTTCCCTTTGCCAATGTAAGTGCCAGGGCCTCTGCGTTCTTTTCCAGACGCCTCCATGGCTCGGCCAGTATCTTGCAACATACTCAGCAACTGGGGCTTGAACACACCCTGTATACTTTCGAAGGATGGGGGCACGAACCTCATTTTGACCACGATCATGAACTTATTCCGGAAAACTACAAGATCATCGATGACCTTATCCTCTCTTTTGTAAACCATTTGCTGATTCCTCCCTTTGGGCCCATCACAGGACCGCAGGCCATTGGAAGGCAAGATCCTCCTGCCGAATTCTGGATTGCCCAGGAAAACTTCAAAGAGTACTTTTTTCAGTGCGACCATTGTATTATTCTGCGGCAGACACCCAATTCGACCAGAGTGGTATGGCTCGATACCGGTCAGCAGCCGCAATTGCGCATAGCAGGTGTAGGCGAACACGGGCAGGTGAAATTGGATACCCTTACGGTTAATATCCGGTAGGTCTTATATCCTGGCAGCCAATTTGTCAGTTGCTGCGTGCTGGCACAACCTTTGACACCCACAGGCGGTAAATTTCAAGTTAAACATATAAACCCCTGAATGTCATGAGAAAAGGTAAAATAAACGTCCAGACGGAGAATATTTTTCCTATCATAAAGAAGTTCCTCTATTCCGATCATGAGATCTTTCTGCGCGAATTGGTTTCCAATGCTGTGGATGCCACACAGAAACTTAAAACGCTCTCTTCCATGGGCGAGTTTAAGGGCGAAATGGGAGATATCCGTATCCAGGTAAAACTGGACCCCGAAGCAAAAACCCTTACCATCAGCGATAAAGGTATCGGTATGACCGCCGATGAGGTAGAAAAGTACATCAACCAGATTGCTTTTTCCAGTGCCGAAGAGTGGATAGACAAAGTAAAATCGGCTGGTGAAAACAATGGTATCATTGGGCACTTCGGACTTGGCTTTTACTCTTCATTCATGGTAGCCAAAAAGGTAGAAATACATACCCTGTCGTGGAAGGAAGGTGCTCAGGCCGTGAAATGGGAGTGCGATGGAAACCCCGAATTCCAGCTCACCGATATTGAAAAAGACCAGAGAGGTACCGACATTGTTTTGCACATTGCCGATGACTCAGAAGAGTTTCTCCAGGAAACCCGAATCCTTTCGCTGCTTAAAAAGTACTGTAAATTCCTGCCCATCGAGATTGTATTCGGAAAAGAAACCGAATATAAAACCGAAAAAGACGAAAAAGGAGAAGATAAAGAGGTTTCGTTTGAAAAGGACCGGGTTATCAATAACCCCAAACCCGCCTGGACCCTCAAACCCGCCGATCTGAAAGAAGAAGACTACAAAGACTTCTATCGCGAACTCTACCCGCTTACCTTCGAAGAGCCCCTTTTCAATATTCACCTCAATGTAGATTATCCCTTCAACCTTACAGGTATACTCTATTTCCCCAAAGTAAAACAGAACTTCGAAGTGCAGCGCGATAAGATACAGCTCTACTGCAACCAGGTGTTTGTTACCGACTCGGTAGAGGGTATCGTTCCTGACTTTTTGACACTGCTGCACGGTGTGCTCGACTCACCCGATATACCCCTCAATGTATCGCGCAGCTTCCTGCAAAGCGACGGAAATGTGAAAAAGATCAGCGGACACATCACCAAAAAGGTGGCCGACAAACTGGAAGAGCTTTTCAAAAGCAACCGCGAAGACTTTGAGAAAAAGTGGGACGACATAAGGATCTTTATCCAGTATGGAATGATCACCGACGAGAAGTTCAAGGAAAGAGCCCGCAAGTTCTGCCTGCTCAAAAACGTTGACAACAAGTACTTCACCTTCGATGAGTACAAAACCCACATCAAAAACAACCAGACCGACAAGGACAATAAAGTGGTGCATTTGTACACCTCCCAGAAAGAGGAGCAGCATAGCTTTGTAAATGCTGCCAAAGATCGGGGCTACGATGTGTTGCTTATGGACACACCCATAGACAGCCACTTTATCAACATGCTGGAATCAACCCTCGAGGAAGTCAGCTTTGTAAGGGTAGATGCTGATGTGGTGGAGAAACTTATACGCAAAGACGAAGAGATTCCATCAAAGCTTTCAGATGAGCAAAAGGAAAAGCTGAAGCCTTTGTTCGAGAACCAGCTGGAAAACAAATCTTTTCATGTGGTTTTTGAAAACCTAAGTGAAACCGATCAACCTGTTCTGATTACGCAACCCGAGTTTATGCGTCGGATGAAGGATATGTCGGCCCTTGGGGGGGGTATGAGTTACATGGGCAATATGCCCGACACCTACAACCTGGTGATCAACGCTAACCATCCTGTGGTAAGCAAAGTGCTTGATGAAGCGCAGGAAGAGTCGCAGGCAAAGCTGATCAGCCAGCTTATCGACCTTGCCATGTTGAGCAAGAACCTGCTCAAAGGCGAAAAGCTCACCAGTTTCATCAAACGGAGTGTGGAGCTGATCTAACGTACATTGTAATTTGCAACGAGCATGTTCGTATAATATCCCATACAGGATGGCCTTCCACATGCGGGGGCCATCTTTTCACAAACTAAAAACCCATGTTATGATGCGCATCAATATCAAAAGCCTGCTGCGTTTGACAGCCATATTTATGCTTATCCCGCTGCTGAGCGGATGCACTTACAACCGCTTTGTAAACCTTGAAGAACAAATCGAAGCCCAGTGGGCCCAGGTAGAAAATGTTTACCAAAGAAGAGCCGACCTTATACCCAACCTGGTGAATGTGGTGAGAGGCTATGCCGCTCACGAGCGTGAAACTCTGGAGGCCGTTATTGAAGCCCGTTCCAAAGCTACCTCTGTAAACATCGATCCTTCAAATCTTACACCCGAAGCGCTGCAGCAGTTCGATCAGGCACAGCAGGGTGTTTCTTCAGCTCTCTCACGTCTGATGGTAGTGGTGGAGAGATATCCCGATCTGAAAGCCAACCAGAACTTCCTTGAGCTGCAAACACAACTGGAAGGTACGGAAAACCGTATTGCCAACGAACGCCGCAAATATATTGAGCTGGTGGGGCAGTACAACGCTTCCATTCGCAGGTTTCCAAACAACCTTATTGCATCGATGTTTGGATTTGAAAGAAAACCGAATTTTGAATCACGTCCGGGTGCCGATGTGGCTCCAGTCGTCGAATTTTAAACCATGGGAAATACAGCAAAAGATTTTTTTACAGAAAAACAAAAAGAAGACATTAAGATTGCCGTTCAGAACGCCGAGCTGGAAACATCGGGCGAGATCAGGGTGCATATCGAAAACGAATGCGATGGCGATGTGCTCGACAGGGCTGCTACTGTCTTCGAAAAACTGGGAATGTCAAAAACCCAGCAGCGAAATGGCATCCTGTTTTACCTGGCAGTAAAGAACCGCAAATTTGCCATAATCGGCGATGAAGGGATCAATGTAAACGTGCCGGAAGATTATTGGGAGATGCTGAAAATGAAAATGCTTAACCATTTCCGTGAGGGCAACTTCACCGAAGGCCTGGTAGATGCCATCAACAGGGTAGGCCTGGAGCTTAAAAAGTATTTCCCCTACCAGGCTGACGATGTAAATGAGCTTTCTGATGATATCTCCTTTGGAAAATAACCTAAATACAGTACCTCCATGCTAGCAAATCTAAAAAAAACAATCAGGGCTGCTGCCTTCTTTTTCGTGTTGGGGATGATGCTTGTATCGTCTGCCCATACCCTGGCTTTGCCCCAACGCCCCTCGCCACCCCGCCTGGTAAATGACATGGAGAATTTGCTTTCTCCGTCGCAGCGCCAGATGCTGGAGCAAAAGCTGGTGCAGTACGACAATGCTCATTCTACCCAGATTGCCATTGTGATAACCAATAATCTCCATGGATATGAAATTTCTGATTTTGCTGTGCGCCTTGCCGAACACTGGGGTGTGGGCTCTGCCGGATCTGAAAATGGTGTAATGATCGCTGTAGCCCCTGCTGAGCGAAAAGTATTCATTGCTGTGGGTTATGGACTGGAGGGTGTTATTCCTGATATTACAGCCAAAAGAATTGTCGACAACGAAATCCTTCCGGCGTTTCGCAATGGTGACTATTACCAGGGCCTTGATAAAGCGACCCAGGTTTTAATGCAACTGGCCGCGGGAGAGTTTGCCGCAAGCGATTACAACGGGGCAGCCGAAACAGTGCCTCCCGGCGCTCTTATTTTTCCGTTTCTGATGATTGTGGTGATTGTCTTGTTGCTGAGCAGAAAACGAAATGCATTCAACAGTCCTGGAAAGGCCATCCCTGCAGGTACACTGTTCTGGTTGTTAACACACGGTAGCCGGGGTAGCAAAGGCTCTTTCGGTAGCTTCAGCTCAGGCCGTGGTGGTTTTAGCGGTGGCGGCGGTAGTTTCCGTGGCTTTGGTGGCGGACGCTTCGGTGGCGGGGGTGCCGGAGGATCGTGGTAAAAGCCTGAAACCAGGGATGTATTTGATCCGAAATAAGTTGCCGGAAATCCATTTCCCTTCATGTAGTTAAGCGCAAGTCATTCAGATAGAAACATGGCAGCATCCTGTTTGTTGATTTACCAGGGTGCTGCCATTGGTTTATCCGCCCGAACCTACCTCTGGTTCGCTCTTCATATTTGCTTTACCTAACCTCAGAAAAGTAATTGGCTTTTGTGCAAAGGAGGAGGCAAAACTCCGCAAAAAAATCAACCATTAACCTCAGCGAACATTTTATTGACCCGGTTTTGAAGTTCTTGTATTTCTTCAGTTACAGGGAGATTTTTGTCGAGAACATGAACCACTATGGTGTTTTCGGTGATTACAGAACTGGCTGTGCCTGGCAGCAGACTAATTACCCATGCCAGAATAAGGGTTTTGCGCGAATCTCCGTCGTGTTCAATGGTAATAAAATCCGGGTCTATGGGGATGGTTCGGTAAAAAACCCGACGGGCCACATCCCAACCTCCACTCAAGGCCATTATGATAAAATAAGGGAAAAACTGAACAACACCCAGCGGACGTAACTTCCATTGACCTGGGGGAACAGTATAAATGCTGATAAGGGTGGTAGCAACCAGGAAGACAATCACAAACCACCTGTCACCATATTGTTGCCCACCCACCAATGCCATCCAACCTGCTGCAAGTACTACAAAGCGAAGAATAAAGGTTGTGATGAGTGTGCTGTATTTCAGTTTTTTAATTTCTTGCTTCATTCGAAAATAATTTAGTTAATTCATGGGTCGTATGCCTGCCCCGCCTTTGCGGGGGAACTTGCATGTCTATTTTGACTGCGTCGAGCTTCGGTTCATCTTTTTTTGTGAGCCGCAGTGCTCATGCAAGTTTCATGTGTTTGCAATTCGCCTAAAGATTGTAAACCTTTTGGGCTGATATTAAAAAAAGTTGATCCAATCCTGAGTAATCTTTGCTGCTGCGTCTAAAGCTTCTGCAAAACAAAATACCTTCAGCGGCAAATGAAAATTTTAGATGTTTATGTTGTATGTTAAAATGCTTCATCTTGAAAGACCTGTCTGCTGCCAAACAATTATTGGAGAAAGAAATACATGGTAAGGAAGAAGATGAAAAATCCGATTCCAACAAACTCCCAGCGGCGGAGCAAGGATTCTGCTGCTGTACTGATTTGTAAGGTGCGGTCTTCATCCAGTAGCCGGTAGAATATTTTCTCGGGGCCTTGCAAAGTTTGCATGAAAGATTGCAGCACAGAGACACCCCTCCGGAGAACCTTTGCCATCTGTTCACCAGCCGGTATTATTACAAAAAGAAAATCGCCAGGAGGTAACAGAGGCTTTTGCGTAGGCCACCAGTTGAGAGCCGCAAACCTTAGGCTTAAAACCATTACAATCACCCCTGTTGTGATTGGCCATAGCGCACCCCAGTTGGTTAGTATATTCCAGAAGAAGGCCATTATCCCTTTCTCTTTGGTGATGTAACTCATCAGCTCCATGGGCAATAAGGCGGGCGACATGGTCCACCATCCACCTGCAATCAGGAGTAGTATCCAGGGTAGAAAAAAGGCGGGTGCCTTATTTTTTGCTGGTGCTTCTATTCTGTGCAGAAGGTGTAAGAAACGGCTCAGCAACAAAGTGGTGGTTACAGCTGAAATTGTCAGCAAGATCAAAAACGTTTGAGCACCTGGCAGACTGCTTTCACCCAGGAAAGTTTTCACCATGTATTTGGTCCATAGCCCCCCGGTAAGTGGTCCTCCGGCAATGGCCAAAACGCCTGTTGCCAAGCCTGCCCACATAAGTATCCGCCAGTATCCACCCACCTTTGCGGGTAGCGCTGTACCCATAAACAAAAGTGCTTTGGCCGTTCCGTGGTTAAATGCATAAAGGGCAATAGCCGTAAAGAGCAAGCTTGAAGGGATTCCTCCATACAATCCAATGCCCAGGAGTACTGTCATAACCCCCATTTGGCTGATGCTTGAATAAGCGAGATTGGTTTTGGGGTCTACCTGTGTTAAACCATAGAGTGCAGATCCCAATGCTGCTGCAAATCCCAGGGATACCAGCAGCATGCTCAGGGCAGGCCATTCTACCAGGCCAACCGGTGCAAGATGCATCCATCCTACCAACCCGGCTTTGATCATCGCACCGCTTAGCACTGCGCTGGCAGGTGCGGGGGCTGCCGGATGCGCCAAAGGCAGCCAGAAATACAAGGGGATTGCACCCACCTTTACTCCGAAGCCAATCAGACCAAGCACGAAAATAAACGGACCATCAGGGGCTTCTGCCAGGTCACCGGGGATGTCGGCAAGGAGCATACTGCCCGAAGTTTGCACGCCCAGGTATAATGCAGTAATCAGGAACAACTCACCGATGATAGCCATCACCAGGTAAATCCTTGAGGCTTGCCGTGCAGATGGAGTGCGCGTGTGGATGACCAGGCCGTAAGAGGCAAAAGTCATCAATGCAAAGAAAGTGTAAAAGGAGGCGACATCAGCGGAGACCAGAAGTCCGAAATTTCCCGCCATCGCAACACCAAAATAGAAAGAAAACTCATTGCTGCGCTCATCGTTTTTCAGATAGGATCCTGCAAAAAGACCCGCAGCAGCCCAAAGGGTGCCGGTCAGCAAAAGGATGATCTGACGAGGTGTATCCAGAGAAAAATGTGTCTCCAATATGAGCCACTGTACAGTAACCCCGGATACCTCCACCAGTCCGAGCCATAGGGCAGGGAGGGTGGCTCCGGCAAGAATATATCCGGATAAACGCTTTCCAGCAGATGTGAAAGCGCTGATTAAAGCGGCCAGCAGAGGTAGTAATATAAGTAGAAACCAGATCATAACTAGTTGAGATAAAGTCGTTCGGCAATTTCACGTGCAATAGAAAGGGGGCTGCCAGCGGACGAAGCAAATACTCCGGCGGCAAGGGAGAGCAGAGCGGTTATCACCACAGGTACCAACAGCAATGCCTGTGTCTCTAGGCGGCCAAGTGGATGCAGTGGCACTAACTCCTGCTCCGGCTCACAAAACCACGCCCTGTAAACGATGGGCAGGAAATAAGCTGCATTCAGCGCACTGCTGGTGAGTAACACCAAAACCACCCAGTAGCTTCCGGCATCTACCGCCCCCAAACCGAGATACCATTTGCTTACGAAACCGGCAACCGGCGGCAGGCCGATCATCCCAAACACCGCTATGGTAAAGGCTCCCATGGTAAGAGGCATTCGGCGACCGATCCCATTCAGTTGGCTGATTCTGTAAAAGCCATAGGTTTCAGCTACGTTGCCGGCTGCGAAAAACATGGTGATCTTCATGATGCCCTGGTGTACCAGGTGCACCACTGCGCCAGTAGTGCTCAGAACCCCCGTAATGGCTACTCCCAGGGCAATGTAGGAGAGCTGGCTAACCGTAGAATAGGCCAGGCGTTTCTTGAAGTCATCCTGAAACAAGGCCCGGACGGAACCATAAACAATAGTAAAGGCTGCTAAAATAGCCAGCGGAGTAAGCAGATTCATTTGTCCGGCCGTTTCAATACCATATACATCGTATACCAGGCGAACTATGCCAAAGGCACCGGCTTTTACTACGGCTACGGCATGCAACAATGCACTTACCGGAGCCGGGGCAACCATCGAGATGGGCAGCCAGCCGTGCAGCGGAAATATCGCCGCTTTTACACCCAGGCCGGCCAGCATCAGGAAAAACAGAATGGTCAATGCGGTCTTGTTTTCAGCAGCAAGGCTTGCAATGATTTCTGTCTGTCCGAAGTAAACCGGGCCGGCAACAACAAACAAACCCACTACACCCAGAAACAGAAGTGTGCCACCTCCAATGGTATACCACAGGTAGGTTCTGCCCGCTTCCACAGCTTTATCGGTACCCCGGTGAACTACCAAAGGATAGGTTGACAGGGTGAGGAACTCATAGAATATGAAAAAAGTTACCACATTGCCCGAGAGCGCAATGCCGGTACTTGCGGTTACACAGAGACTGAAAAAAGCAAAAAACCTCCGTCTGTGCTCACCGCCTTCCAGGTATCCGATGGCATAAAGTGTGGTAACCAGCCAAAGCACCGATGAGAGGGCAGCAAACAGCAGACCCAGTTGATCCACCCTAAGTGTAAAGGTGAGGTCGGGAGCCAGGCCGAAAACAAAGGTATACTCTTCGCCCCTTGTGTAACCCACAAAGACCCATGCTACCAAAGCCACTTTGGCAACGGCCCCGGAAAGGTTAAGAAAAGTACGGAGGGCAATTTGGTCTTCGCGCAGCAGCAGAATGGCTGTGCCGGGTATAAGGGAGCTGACAAGGATCAGCAAAGGCAATAGACTAGTTGTTTCCATAGGCACCTCCTTCCAAAATTGTTTCAATACCAGAACCAAAAACTTCACTGCTTCCCAGAAAACTGATCAGGTTCTCTGCCGGAAAAACGATAAGAAATGAACCCAATGCCAGCACCAGGGCAATTATCTCCAGACTTTTGGGTACCGGGCGGAAAGTGTTCGTTTCGCGGGCAGGGGCAAAAGCCAGACGCAGTAGCATAAATACATATCCTGCGGTAAGCAGACTCCCTGTAAGCACCACAGGTGCCCACCACCACTGACCGCTGAGGAAGATCCCTTTCAGAAGCATCCATTTGGCCATAAAACCTCCGCTGGGCGGAAGCCCGATCAGACTCACTCCCGCAATCCCTATGGCCATGGCGGTAATGCGCATATTCCCAACCAGGTTGCGCAGCGATTCAATACGATCGTGCCCTACGGCCATAATGATGAGGCCTGCAGAAAGGAAGAAAGAGGCTTTGGCAAAAGCGTGGGCAATAACCTGGTATATTCCGGCAGTCCAGGCCGGAGTAAGCCAATCAGCCGAGCCAGCCTCCACCCCCGGTGCCAGCACCATGAGCGGGAAAACCATAAGCAAATAGCCCAGTTGGGCTACACTGGAATGGGCTACGATCAGCTTAAAGCTTTTCTGCAGCAGAGCTTGCCATGAACCCCAGATTACCGCAATGGCTCCAGCAAACCCGATAAGCTGTCCGGCAGCAAAAGTGAGGGAAACCCCAAAAACTTCCATCCAGAGGCGAAGCAAAATGTAAAAAGCCCCTTTTACCACCAATGCCGAAAGGAGCGCACTTACAGGCGCAGGTGCAGAGGAGTGTGCCGGTGGAAGCCAGAAATGAAAAGGAAATCCAGCCATTTTGATCATCAACCCAAGGGTTATAACCAACAGGGCAAAAGTGGTTGTGGAGCCTGGCTCCAAGACCTGCCCCAGCAGTCCGATGTCGAGGGTTCCGGTGCTTCCGTAAATAAGAGCTACCCCATAAAGGTAGGCCATAGACCCGGCAATTGCGGCCAGCAGATAGCGTAATCCTGCGAAAAGGGCAGTTGTTTTTCCGGATAAAACAGCCAGTGCCACAGCAGAGATTCCAATCACCTCAATGGTGACGTAGAGATTAAAAAGGTCGTTGGAGAGAAATAGCCCGTTCAGTCCCGCCCACAGAAAAAGCCATAATGGCCAGAATAGGGGGTATCCACCGGTCTCGGGTTCCTGGGCGCGGAAATATCTCCACGCATAAAGGCTGATGAAAACTCCCACCACAGCGGTCATACTTATAAATACTGATGCCAGTGGATCCATTCTCAGCAGGATTCCCAAAGGGGGGTGCCATCCACCCAGAATATGGATAATCGTTCCCCGCTGGGTTACCTCAACAAGGGCAGTCAATGCCAGTGCTGCGGTGAGCAAGCTGGCCATAAGGCCCACCAGAGCCTTGCCCCGCGGCCTGAAAAAGAGGCTCAGGGTAGCAAACAAAATCGGTAAACCTACCAAAAGGGCAGGGTAGGGTGATGTAGGTAGTTCGATCATTTTTCGTTGGTAAAAGATTCTTCTCCGGTGAGTTGGTATATGCGACGAGCCAAAGCAAGGGCAAAAGCAGCAGCTGCTACTGCCACCACAATTCCGGTTATCACCAGGGCATGGGGCACCGGATCAGCAAAGGTGAGGGCATCGCGATCGGCAAAACTGACGAAACATAAAAATACTCCGCCCCCCATAATGATGGTTGCAATAATTTTCTTGATAAAATGCCTTGCCACAAATATTCCTCCTATACCAATCACAAATAAAACTGCGGAGGTTAAACTGTAAATCTGATAGCTTTCCATGGTTTACTGGTTAGTCAGGTAGTAGTTTCGGTTTTGTTGGGTTCTTCCTGCATCTGGTTGAGGTTGACATAGATGGCAGTCAAGGCCGCAGCAATGCTTATAGCCGCCAGTGTTTCTACCATTAATATCAACAGGCCGGCGTAGGCAGGAGGGTATTCAAAAAAGGCGTCTCCAGCTGCTATCAAAATAAAACCCAGGACAAGAAAGAATCCCAGCCCCATGGTGAGGAGGACTTGTGTAAGCCACCGGGGTATCATGGCGAAGACCGGTTTGCCACCCAGATGCAGAAGTATTCCGATTGCTCCCCATAGCACCGCAGCCTGAAAAGCTCCGCCGGGTCCAGATTTTCCGAAGTACAACAAGAAGGCTCCAAAAAGGAATAAAACCGGGGTGAAAAATAAAATCACCTGCCTCAACAAAGGATCTTCGTAAACCACGCCGGGCTTGCGGTAAAGCTTTATTCCGCCTGCTGCAAAGATGGCCAGAAGCCCCATGAGAATAACCCCGATTTCCAGCCAGGTGTCATAAGCGCGGAAATTGAGCAATACTGCAGTTACAGGGTGTTCAACCCCCGATTGGGGGAGCATCGCCTGCGTGGCAGCGGTAAGCCCTCCGCCCTGTGGTGTCTCCCAGACCGCTTCCATGGCAATGAGCAGGAAGAGACCCAAGCCCAATACAAGGGCCAGCCTGGGCAGGAATAGAGATTTGGGATTCTGTGTTGCCAGAGAATGGTGAACCACCTCAAGGTTATCCCATTTGCGGGAAAGCCTGAGAGAGAAGTCTCTTAAGGCATCAAGAAACAAAACTCCCAGAAAACCAGCTGCAATAGCCGCTTCAGTTATGGCCACATCCACAGCCCCCAGCCGCACCCATGCCAGGGCCAGAGCCAACCCGAATGCAAAGAAAAGAAAAACAGATTGTGTAAGCCTGGAAGTAAGCAAACACTGAAAGGCCAGGTAAATGGCAAGGATTGCCAGGATAATGTCAATCAAAATACTCATTCGTCCTCCTTTCTGTCCTTGGATTGGTCTTGATCTCTCTGGAAACGGGCGATCAGATAGCACGTGGTGGAGCTGGCCAGCAGCGTGAAGAACCAGATAAAGAAAATCTTAACCGCTATCCAGGGTGAGCCAAAATGCACCGCCATTCCGGCAGCAATAAAACCCAGCCCCAGATTGTCTGCTTTGGTAAGGGCATGCAAACGGGAATACAAATCAGGGAAGCGAAGTACTCCCAGTGTTCCCGCCAGAAAAAAGAAACAGCCCACTACCAAGAGTATAATGGTGATCAGTTCATTTATTGTCATGGAGTCTCTCCCTTCTTGTTTCTCCAAACCTGAAACAGGCAAATTACCAAAAGAACCGCCAGAACGTTAAAGGTAATGGCAACGTTGAGCAACGTCAGCTCATTCAATAATCCCGCAAGGACCAGTAATATAGCCATCCCCGTTGTGCCAAACAACTGGGTGGTCAGCAAACGATCCGCTACAGTGGGTCCGCGGAATACTCGTAAAAGCCCCAGGGCAATATTGAGCAAAAGGAAAACACTCACAACGATAAAGAATACGTCCATGTGATTTAGTTTTATTAATAATAGGTTCAAAATCCACCAGCAAAGCGATTGTTTAAGTTTTCAGCATAATATCCAATCAACAGTTTCCGGCAACCAATACCGGGTTGCAAAGTGTAATGTTTCCGGCATACTCCAAAGCAATATGCTGGGCACTGCAACCAACAACTGCTCAAAAAAAATGTTCAAAGATATAATTTAATCGATAGAAATCCGATGTTTGGTCATTGCTTTTGGTGTGTCAGCAACAGTTGTGTTGCATGTTAGCATCCTGATATTCTGCAATATTTTTTTCTGAAGGCAAAGAAAAGAGATGGCTGATTTATTACGCTCCGATTACCTGGTTTTGCAGCTCATACATTTTAGAATAGAGGTTATCTGAGGCAAGCAGCTCATGGTGGGTCCCCTGTTCCACAATTTGTCCCTTATCCACAACCAGTATAGTGTCCATTTTATCCATATCTACCAGGCGGTGGGTTACTATCAGTAGGGTACGGTTGCCTTTTAGTTGCCAGAGAGTATCCAGGATTTTTCGCTCGGTACTGGCATCAAGGTGGGCAGTTGCTTCATCAAATATCCAAAAATTGCTGTGGGTAAGCCATGCCCGCGCAAGTGCCAGCAATTGCCTTTCTCCTCCCGACAGGCGCATTCCCTGCGTGCCGGGTTCAAGGTTCAGGTCGTTTGCAAAGTGCTCCAGCCCTACCTGCCGAAGACTCTCTTTCAGCTCCTCATCGCTAGCATCGGGTTTGGCCAGCTTCAGGTTCTCGCGCAGCGATCGGTTAAATATCCAGTTGTCCTGAGATACCACTCCGAACAAAGATCTGTAGTGGGTTGTGTCAATCTCACTTATGTCAAGCTTGCCTGCCTTGATACTACCTGTGTGGGGAGGCCAGAAGCGTAACAGCAGATTGATCAAAGTGCTCTTCCCGCTTCCGGTAGGCCCCACTATGGCAGTGCAGGAGCCCTCAGGCAGCGCAAACGAAATGTCCTTAAGTGTGGGGGTTTCCCCATCATACGAAAACGATACATCTTCAAAGGAAATGGACTCCGGATTGCCCTGTAACTTCCTGTGATTGATGTGAGATGCTGGCGCAGCGGGTTGCTCTTCAGCAATGGAAAAAAGTCTATGGGCCGCCTCCTGGGAGTTTTCGTATTGGATCAAAGCATTTGCCAACCCCTGGAATGCTTCAAAACTGCTCAAAACGCCCAGGGTAAGTGCAGCCAGCACTACACCCCCGATTTGGCCATTGATGACCAGCGGAATGGCTAATGCCAATACGGTAAACATGGCAAGGTGCGAAAGCAAATTGTTAAGGCTTTCTGCCAGTCCTGAGATGCCTGCATTTTTTCGCTGGATATGGTCGAGCTGGGTTTGCATGTCGTTGAAGCTGTCCAGCGAATTTTCTTGCTGCCCCATCCAGGGTAGCTCCTGCATGCCCTGCAAACGGTCCACAAGGAATACTTTTAGCCTGCTTCGGGTTTGCACTTCCGCTTTACCCCTTCCTTTTACAAGGCGCGAAACGATAAAGGGGGCGACCACCCCATTCAGGAAAAAGAACAAAAGTGTAACCCATGCAAGGGTCATGCTGAAGAATGTTAACCCCCAGAAAGTAAGTAAACCGATAGCAGAAGCCACTGCAAAGGGAGAAACAATTCTAAGGTATACATTCTGCAGGGTTTCAATATCTGAGGTTACACCTGCCAGTAGGTCGCCCGGGCGGCGGGTCATCAGCCATTTCTGAGAGAATGAGTCGATCTGTTTGTAGAGGTTGATGCGCATGGAAAGCAGGATCTTGAAGGTAAGATCGTGGGATACCACCCTCTCGAAATACCTTACCACAGCTCTTGAAATACCAAAAAAACGTACCCCCGCTGTTACCATAAACAAGTCTACAATCATAGGGCGTTGGGCTGCCCTTGAAATGAGGTAACCCGAAGTGCTCATCAATCCAATTCCCGCCACGATAGTTCCGATGGCCAGTAGTATAGCTCCTGCAAAAGCTGCTTTATGATCCCGAATATATTCTATTACCTTCAGCATAGCTCGCCCCTTTTTAGTGTATACCCAATGTGGCCAGGTAGCTGGCATACATTCCATTTTTGTTGAGCAGCTCCTGGTGGTGTCCTGTTTCGGCAATGGTGCCGTTGTTGAAAACCAGAATGTTATTGGCATTCTTCACAGTCCTTAGCCGATGGGCAATCACCAGTGTGCTGCGGTTTTGTGTAATTGATGCGGTGGCATCGGCAACCCGTTGCTCGCTTTCGGGATCGAGGCTTGAAGTGGGTTCATCCAGGATAAGCAGAGGAGCATCCTTGAGCAAGGCCCTGGCAATGGCCAGTCTTTGTTTTTCACCGCCACTCAGTCGCGAAGCATTATCGGTAAGGAGGGTGTGGTATCCTTTGGGGAGTTGCACAATGAACTGGTGAGCCCCGGATTTTTGTGCCGCCAACTCCGCTTCATCCTGCTTTGCGTCAGGTCTGGCCAAAAGAAGATTTTCCAGGATGGTGCCATTGAAAAAGTGAGAATGCTGCGAAACGTAGGCAATATTTTTCTGCCACAAGTCTCTCTCCATGTCCAGAATAGAAATGCCATTGGCGCAGATTGTGCCGGAATCGGGGAGCAGAAATCCCAGCAACAAGCGGGCAAATGTCGATTTTCCGGAGCCGGTAGGGCCCACCACCGCAGTAAGTGTGCCGGGCTCCAGCTTGCAGTTAATGTTCTGCAGCACCGGCAAATGGGCATCGGGATAGGTAAAGAATACCTCCCTGAATTCCACAGAAAGCCCTTTAGCCGCGCTTGAAGAGGCTTCCGGAAATAGTATTGAGGATACTCTGTGATGGGCTTTCTTATCAGAACTCTTCAATTCTGTATCCAAACCCTCAAATATCTTTTGTGCTGCAGCACTCCCCTCCATGCCTGCATGATGGTGCGAGCCCAGTGTGCGGAAGGGCAGATAAAACTCGGGAGCCAGAAGCAAGACAAACAGACCAGGCTGGAAAACCATCATCCCTTCAATAAGTCTGATCCCTACCTGCACAGCCACCAAAGCAATGCTGATACTGGCAGCAAGCTCCAGCACCATCCCCGAAAGGAAGGCTACCTTCAGCACCCGCAGGGTAATGATCCTGAAATCATCACTGCTTTTGTATACATTATCTGCTTCCCGCTCATTCATCCCAAATATCTTAAGCGTTTTCAATCCCTGCAGCACATCCAGAAAATGCGACGACAGGCGGCTCATTTGCCCCCATTGCTCCTCGGTAAGTTTTTTTGCATAGGTGCCTATTAACCACATAAAGAATAGTATCAACGGAGCGGTAATGAGCATGATCAGTCCGCTGGGCCAGTCAATGGAAAATGTAAAGAGGATGATGGTAATGGGCAGAATAGCGATATGAATAACAGAGGGTATGTACCTTGTAAAATAGTCATCCAGTTTTTCCACGGCCTCCATCAAAGTGGCGATTACTTCTCCGGTTTTTCCGGTACGGGTGTAGGCCGGGCCAAGCTTTGTCAGATGCGAGAACAGGTTTTTTCGCAGATCCGACTTGATGGATACCGCTGTTTGCTGTGCATACCTTTCTCTGATCCATAACAAAACGCTTCTGGCTGCAATGCATGCACCAAGGAAATATAAATGAAGGGGATTGCTTACCTCAGCATGCAAGAATACATCAGAAATAATTAAACTCAACAGATACATCTGGGCTATTACTACAGCAGCTATCAGCAGGCTGATTATGGCTATGCCCGGAAAAAAGCCATGCACACCGCTCGCAAGGGCAAATAACCTGCGATGGGTGTGCATGGTACTTGGGGTATTCATTCGAAAATAATTTGTTAATTCATTGGTCAAATGGAACTTGCATGAACAAGCTTTTCATATTTTTTTGTGAGCCGTAGTGCTCATACAAGTTTCTTTTGTTGTTTTTTCACCAATATCAAAGGTAGTTTATTCCTTTGGAATGGCATCACGACCAATGCGCTGGCTGAATACATAATAACTCCAGCCCTGGTAAGCCAATACAATGGGAACAAAGAACAAGGCTACAATGGTCATGATCTTAAGGGTCATTTCACTGGAAGATGCATTGTAGATGGTAAGATTGTATGCTGCATCAAGCGAAGAAGGCATTACATTGGGGAAAAGACCATAAAAAACAACTGCTGTACCCATTAAAATGGTCAATGCAATAAATCCAAAGGCATAGCCCTGCATCTTGAGCTTCATGAAAACAAAACATGCTATAAAGCTTAGAATGGCCAGCAAAGGGAAACTGCCTGGTATCAGTCCCAGCCCTTCGAAAAGTACCGTATTCCAGTATCCCAGAATGGCAAACAATCCGGTTATTACTGCAATGGGTATCCACAGAAACTGGGCGATCTCCTCTGCTTTCTCCTTTACCCTTCCTGTGGTTCTCAGGCTCAGAAACAGAGCACCATGCAAAACAAAAATCAGTACTACTACCAGACCTCCCAGCAGAGCATACGGATTGAGTATGTGCAAAAGGTTTCCCTTAAAATTCATATCGGCTCCAATGGGAAGACCTTGAACTATATTGGTAAAGGCTACTCCCCACAAAAGGGCAGGGATAAGACTTCCCCAGAAGATAAACTGATCGAAGGTCTTTCTCCACCAGGTTTGTTTCATCTTGCTGCGAAATTCAAATCCTGCAGCACGCAAAATGAGGGCAATAACCATAAGGAACAAGGGGATGTAAAACCCGCTGAACAAGGTAGCATACCAATGCGGAAAGGCTGCAAACATTGCTCCGCCTGCCGTTATAAGCCACACTTCGTTGGCGTCCCAGAAGGGTCCTATGGTGTTAATCACAACCCTGCGGTCTGTATCGTCTTCGCTCACAAAGGGCATCAGAATGCCTACACCGAAATCAAAACCTTCCAGTATAAAATAGCCAATGAAAAGGATAGCTATCAAAATGAACCAAATTACTTGAAAATCCATATCCTGTTTTTTTTTAATGTTTTGAAATAGTCTTAATAGGCATGTATCATTTTTTCGCTGTCCTCGGGTACGCCTGGTTTTGCATATCGGTGTATCAGGTATACTGCTACAGCTGCCAGGATGCCATAGATCAGGGTAAAAACAACCGTGGTAAGAAGCATAGAGCCTGCACTAACGTTGGGCGAAACCCCATCGCGGGTCAGCATAAGCCCATACACCACCCAGGGTTGGCGGCCCATTTCAGCCACAATCCATCCCAGTGAATTGGCTAACAGGGGCAGAAACATTACAATGGTTGCTGCCTTGAGATAAAATGTGCTGGTTTCAAGCTTCTTGCGCCACCATTGTACAAGGCCCACTATGGCCATCAGGATAAACAGCATGCCAAGCCCCACCATTAAACGGAAACTCCAGTAAACCACTGCAACAGGTGGAATGTAGTTGCCCGGTCCGTAGGCCTCCTCGTACTGCTGCTGTAGCTCTTTCATCCCTTTTACCTCAGAGGTAACGTTGTTGTAAGCCAAAACCGACAGCATATAAGGTAGCTTGAGGTCGCGGCGGGTGGTTTGATTTTCCTGGTCAATGATGGCAAACAGCGAAAAGCTTGCCGGTTCTTCCGACTCCCAGAGTCCTTCCATGGCTGCCATTTTCATGGGCTGATGTTTCACGGTATGCTGCGCATGCTTGTGGCCGGTAGTGGCTACCAGTAGAGCAGAAACCGCTGTGAAAACCAGCGCAATCTTTGCTGACTTGGCGAAAATCTCTACCTGGTTTTTGCGCAATATCTGCCATGCACTGATGCCAAGCATAAACAGCCCTCCTGTAACGAAGGCAGCAATAATGGTGTGTTGGGCCATTACCAGCATTTGCTCATTCAGCATTACTGCTACAAAGTCGCTCAGCTCAGCACGTCCACCATTGAGAACATATCCCACAGGTACCTGCATCCATGCATTTGCGATGATGATCCATAGGGCTGACAGGCTGGAGCCGATGGCTACAAGCCAGATGCTCAGCAGGTGAATGCCTTTGGGCAAACGGTTCCATCCAAACAGCCAAACAGCAATAAAGGTAGACTCCAGGAAAAATGCCAGCAATGCCTCAATGGCCAGAGGAATGCCAAAGATGTCTCCCACGAACCGTGAATAGTTCGACCAGGCCATCCCGAATTGAAATTCCAGTACGATACCCGTAACTACCCCCAAAGCAAAAATGATGATAAACAACTTGCCAAAAAATTTGGTGAGAAGCTTGTAATGCTCATCGTTTGTGCGATAGTAAAAGGTTTGAAGAATTGCGGTGAGTGCCGCCAAGCCCATCGTTAGGGGGCTGAAGAAGAAGTGGTATACAGTTGTTATCCCAAACTGCCACCTGGCAATCTCTAATACTTCCATAGGCTTTCGCTTTTTATTTGATAGATTAATAAATCATTTGGGTATGCAAAGAACGCTTTAGCTTAATTGGTGGGAGATGCCTGCATGGGAGCAGTGCTGATGCAGCCTCATTTCCTATTAATATATGTCTCCAAAATTAACACAAAATTCTATTTCGGAAGTTAGATACCTAAATTTTTTTTGGAATTACGGGAACTTTTCGTTATATTATAGATTCCGTTTAACTGAACCTGGCGTTGGTGCTATTGCAATTGGAGCTTGCGTCTTTCTTTTCGTTGCCAGTTTGGGTGCTATAAAGGGTAGTGTAACCTGTATCAATTTTATCCGATAGTATTATATTAACAGAGCCTGTACTGCTTGGGTTGCCGGCTATCATCTCCCTATGTCTTCAGGGAGATGCCTGTTGTCTGTGTACTTTGGAAGAAAAAGCAATGATGTAAGCTTCTTATTTTCAGGCATATGATTTTCGATGTTGATTTATTTTTCATTTTCGCTATTTTTTTTGGTTTGAAAAATGAAATTTTGATTACTTTTGCAACCCGCAACGGAAAAAACGATCTTTAAAATGGTGCACAAAAACTTGAAAAAAAGATGATTTTTTTTCTTGTTCGCAACAAAATAGTTTTTACCTTTGCAGTCCCAAATGAAAAGATACCCCATCATCGGATGCGGAAAAAATACATAAGGACACAAGTTCTTTGACAAGATTGATAAAGACAAACAAGCAAGCGAGTACCCGGCAATTTACTTTACGAGTAAATGTCGAGA
>ERZ869909.213-NODE-213-length-86217-cov-5.207616_pt1 | contig 86217 bp, 77 predicted proteins | sample MGYA00520892_ERZ869909 | MGnify/ENA primary metagenome ERZ869909 (study PRJEB32215, sample SAMEA104723947) | bioreactor metagenome | biome: bioreactor; feature: anaerobic bioreactor; material: water | place: China | collected 2015-03-12 ...
CACCCTGCGGCGGCCAGCTCCAGCAGCGATGAACAGGGAAATCCGTCCAGCCGCCGGACTATTTCAGCGACCTGCTAAACATTGCGCAACAATTCGCTTAAGCGCGCGTTGGTGGCCTCTGGCACGGGAGAGAGTTCGGTATTCGTTACACTCGCTCCGCCATCATCCCTGTTGCAAACACGGACAGGTGCTCATCGCGGCGCGGAAATAGTCGTGTTTTCAAAGGGCTTTGCCTCCCCCATGCGAACCTCTGAGACCGCGCCCCAGGCCCGTTTCGGGCTCTGAACGGCTCTCCGTCTCTGTTCGGGCGAACCTCGCCAAATTCGGTTCGGTCGGATTTTTCTGCTCTTTTCCAATGGTCTAAGTTTCAACCCCGCCAAAACTTCGGCTTCTGTGTCCGTCGCCTGCGAGGGGAACAGAGCCGCAACGGGCGGTAGGCGCAGCCGCTGGGGGCGTTGGCCGAATGGCGCGTAGCGGTGGCGGTGGTTTGCCCGGGCCCAGACCGAAAGCGTTGATGACAAAAGGACTTCGTCCCCCTAGCCGGGCAGAATGTCGAACGGGCCCTGAGCCAGCGCGTCAACGTCGATAGCCCGATGCCCAGATCCTCCGCGATTTCCCGTCGCGTCCGACCGCTGGTCAGCGCAAGCCGCACCGCTTCACGCCGAAACTCCGGCGTCGGTCTGTTCCCGTTTCCCATAGAACACCTCCTGGTTCCTCAGTTGGTGCTCTCCACTTTTTTCAGGCAAGTCCAATGCGCTGAGGTGCTGACGCGCCAGCCGACGATCTTGCGGGCAAAGGCGTCGATGGCGAAGGCGACATAGACGAGGCCCTTCCAGGTTCCGACATAGGTGAAATCGCTGACCCACAACGGGTTCGCCATAACGGCGACGAAGGTCCGGTTCACCTTGTCGTCCGGGCAAGGCTGGGCCGCATCGAGATCGGTCGTGATGACCTTCCTCCCCCCGGACAACACCTTGCAATCCCATGACCTTCATCAGCCGCTCCACCGTGCAGCGGGCGATATCATGCCCACTTCGGCGCTTCGTTTCCCCCGCGCCCAGATGCGCGCGCAGGATCTGCGCCACGCCAGCGCGGTCGGGCGGGCAGATGAGCAGCGGGCTATCGAATCGCCCGGCGCGGCGGAGCTGGCAGAGCATCGCAGGTCGGAGCGGGCTGGCTGCGCCAGTCGTTCGCACTCGGGGTGATTCTGGGCTCACCCCCCCGGCCGGTCCAGAAACAGCACGCAGGCGGCCGGTTGCTGCGCCTCGATCGCGATGATCCGTGTGGCATCGGCTTGCCAAAGACCATGCTCGATCAGCCAGGCGTCTGCCTCGGTGCGCTCATGCAAGACGGCCATGGCCCGCGCCACTGCCGTATGGGCCCCAGGCAGGGGCGGCAACGACTCCGCCGCGAGCATATCGCAAGCCAGCCCCAGCCGTTCGGGCTCCGGCGGTGTCGGATCCTGACAGGCCGCCGGGCCACAAACGGCATCGGCCCCTACTGGCAGAAGCCGACCACCCGCGGCAACCAGACCAGCACGCATGCCCTGCACCGGCCGCATCACGAAGCGCCACTCATGGTCAGGCCCGGGATCGAAAGCCTCGGGCGCGGCCACCCCGGCCTCCCCGAAAATCTCGATCAGTTCGGCGCGGCGCGCCGCACCAAGATTATGCACCTGCACGCGGATCTGCGACAGCCTTGCCGGCCCGCCCGCGCCGTCAGCCAACAATTCGTGCCGTTCCTCATGCAGCCATAACCGGCCATGGGCGGCAAAACCCTGTTGCGTGGCCAGAAGCTCCACCGCGCGAACCGCTGGCGGCAAATCGGCGTCCGGCCAGCGCAGCGCCGAAGCATCGGCACCACCGCGCGCCGGCAGAGCATTTTCCAGCGCCTCGGGCTCGATCGGTTCGAACCCGTCGAGAAACCGCTCGGTCAGCGCATTCAGATCCGGTACCGCTGGCTGCGGGTTGCCACCGGAAGCAGTCGCCGGCATCCGTATCGGCACCGGCAGTGCGATCACATGGCGCTGCAGCCCCTCGAATCCTTGCGACCAGACTGAAATCATCGCCACTACCGAGGCATCACCGCGCGGGTAACCAGCGCTGAGCACCGCATCCAGCCGATAGGCTTCGGCGCATCCGCGCGAGGCGGGAATGCGCTGATCCCGGTGCAGCTGCCGGGGCTCGACACCGGCCTGCTCCAGCGAAAGCCGGAAACCCCGCAGGGCCTCGGGCCGGGGGCAGTAATCGACGGCTGAAGGGATGGCGAGAGGCTCCAGTTGCAAACTGAACTGGTGCCAGGGCGGCGCTGTCGGATCATCGGGATGGGGGACCGACACCAGCAGGCTTTCCGGGGCGCCATACGCCTGACCGATCCCGGCGGCATGCAGCACGGTGGCCGGGCGGTGCAGGCCCAATTCGTCAATCAGCGGCGCGGCGCGCTGCATCAGGTCCGCGCGCAACGCGTGCAGGAAGGCATAGGGCGCGGCTTCGACCTCTGCCATGGCCTCTTCGCCCGGCCCGGCGCGCAGCGGCGTGCCAGCCACCCAGGTATCGTGCGCCAGATCGACGATGAAGATATTGCCGAAAGGCAGGCCCGAGCCGCGCTGCAACCCATAGGTCTTGAAGGCGAAATAGCGCCCGTCCTCGGAAAAGCCGATCACCCGCTCATGCGTGTAGTGCCCCGCCTGAGCCGGCAGTGCACCGATGAGCGCCATCATCAGCGCCAGTGCCCGGGCCAGCCCCCCGCCCAGCCTCCTCGCCCGCGCCCGCAGCGGCTTCATTCCGCAGCACCCGCTGCCGGCGCGCCCCCCGGCATCGCCCGCGCCTTGAGCTGGCGAAATTTCGACGACATCCCCTCCAGCTTGGCATCCCATTCCGGGTTCGGCTGCTGACCCTCGATGGTGCGGAAATAGGCCTGAAGCAGGCAGGCCACCGCCAGCGGTTCCAGCAAGGCGCGCTTGACCGACCAGGCGAGGATGAAGGCGATCAGCACGCCCATGGCCGACATCCCGCCCGGATAGAGATTGCTGATCAGCGCCGCCGGGGCCAGCATGACAAAGAAAACCACCGCCATCAGCCCATAGACAAACAGGGTGATCCAGGCGGCATTCTTCAGCATCGGCCGATAGTTCTGCGCATAGAGCACCAGCGCGCTGCGTGCTGAACCCCAGGGGTCGGTCGAGCGGTTGCGCATGCCATAGGCCAGGATCACCTCGTCGATGAACCCCACCGCCACGCGCAGGAAGGCCCGCAGGATGGTGATCATCTGGCGCAGGCCGGGAATGGGCAGCAGCGTGAACACGCCACGGATCAGCCCGGTGACCGCGCGCAGCACCCCCTTGATGAGCTGATCAACCGCAAACAGCAGGCTGGCCTCGCCGAAACGCTCGCGCACCATGGCCTGGGCATGGCCGATCTGGCTACGCCCCTCGGGCATGGGGCGGTTGTCGATCAGTTCGACCATCACGGCGATATGCCCGGCCTTGACCATGTAGAGGATGTATTCGCGCAGCCAATACATCACCAGCAGCACGATCCCCAGCCCGGTCAGCCCGCCGGCAAACGTGGCCGAGGCGCGAAACCCCTCATCCCCCAGACCGCCGATCACCCAGCCGATCCCAGCCCCGGTGCCGGTGACCAGCACATAGGCCAGCGCCGCACCGAAATAGACCGCCATGCGCAGCAGCACGAAGGGCAGGGTCTGCACCATCAATCCAAGGCCGCGCCGAAACGAGAAATCCCACATGCAGGCATATCCTTCTGATAGCTTCTGCCCTCACGATAGGCCTGGCGGCACCGATTGCCCCCTTCGTTCGGGGGGGCATCATTCCCGACGTTCGGACTGGCTGCGCTCATGCAGCGGCAAGGCCAGCAACAACGCCACCAGTTCGGCCTGCCGGTGGGTATCGGTCTTGGCGAACGCATTGCGCAGATGAAAGGCGATGGTGGTCGGCGCCACGCCCAACTGCTGCGCTATCGCTTCGGGGCGAAGGCCGAACGCAAGATGCCGCGCCACGCGGGCTTCGGTCCGGGTCAGGCCGAACAGCGCCTCCAGCGCCTCGGGCGAGAGCGGCGCGCGGGTTGCCGGATCGCTCAGCAGGGCGAGCACCATCGCCGGGGCACCGGAACGGGGATCGGCCGGGCAGGCGTGAAGCTGCGCGAGCCAGCCGGCCGCTTCGTCCAGCATCAGCGACAGGCTGTCCTCGGCACCGTCCTGCGCGCGCGCGCTCATACGCCGGACCGGTTCGGCCAGTGCCTCACGGAGCACTCGCCCGCGCGCGCGCAGGGCCCGTCGCGCCGGTGGGTTGGCCCGGATCATTGCCCCGTCGAGCGTGAAGACCAGCACGCCCGCCGCCAGCCGGTCGAACAGATGCTGGCCGATCCCGGCCCCGCGCAGGATGCTGGCGCGCGCCTGTGCGCTCTGGCGCAGACGCGCTTCCACGGTGGACAGCAGCAATTCGTAATTGATCGGCTTTGTCAGATAATCATCGGCACCGGCGCGCTTGCCGCGGATCACCGCCTCGGTCATCGACAGCGCCGACAGAAAGATCAGCGGCACATGCGCCAGATGCGGATAATCACGGCGAAAGCGGGCCAGAACCCCATAGCCATCGACGCCTGGCATCATGATGTCGCACAAGACCAGATCGGGCACGCAGTCTTTGAGCAGCGCAAGAAGCGCCGCGCCATCACCGGCCTCGGCGACCTGATAGCCCGCCGCCTGCAGCTCGTCGGATATGTCGCGCAGCAGTTGCGGCTCGTCCTCGCAGCACAGGATCAGCGGCGCATCAGCCATGCAGCCGCTCCTGCGGGCCGGCGCTATCGCGGGTATCGGCCAGGGTGCGCTCCGCCCGTGCTGCGGGCAGCCAAAGCGTGAAGACCGAGCCTTTGCCCTGCCAGCTTTCCAGTATGATGCGCCCGCTCTGGAACTCGGCAAGTTCGCGCGCCAGTGCCAGCCCCAGCCCGGTTCCGTCGCCGGCCTCGGGTGCATTGCCGCGGAAATAGCGGTCAAAAAGATGCGGCCGGTCAGACTCGGGGATACCCGCCCCACGATCGGTCACCGCGCAGCACAGGCTCTGCCCCTGCGGGAAAACCCGCAGTTCCACCGGGCTGTCGGCAGGGCTGTATTTGAGAGCGTTCGACAGCAGGTTGTCGATGACATGCCCGATCAGATGCGCATCGCCTCGCGCCAGCAGTGGCCCCTCGGCGCATGACACCTGCAACACCCGGCCGGGATGGCGCAGCCGCGCCTCGGCAACGATGCCTTGCACCAGGTCGCCCATCGCCAGCGGCACGAAACGCGCCTGAAGCTGGGCATTGTCCAGCTTGGCCAGCAGAAGCACCGTATCGACCAGCCGCGTCAGCCGCCCCACCGCATCACCGACGATCAGGCGGCGTTCCTGCACATCCTGCGCGGTCACCGCCGCACCCTTGCGCGACAACCGGTGCATGGCGCTGTCGATCAGACTGAGCGGCGTGCGGATCTGATGCGAGACGATGGCGGCGAAATCACGATACATCGCCGAGATGTCGCGCTCCTGTTCAAGAAGATTGGCAGCGCGCAGTTGCTCGAGCTCGGCGTGGTGCAACTGGCGCTGATTGCGCAGCAGCAACCACGAGATCGCCAGCGCCGCCAGCATTGCCAGCGCCACCGCCAGAATGATCAGCCGCTGCGTGGCGCGGTAATCGTCCAGCCGGGCCGCAGCCTTGGCCCAATCGGCCATCATCACCTCGTTGGCAATGCGGTTGATCCGCGGATTCAGCTCCTGGCCCAGGGCCGAAAGGGCGGCATGGAGCCCCTCGTGATCGGCGTTTTCAACCGGGTCCAGCGCGATCAGGGCCGCCGCGATGGCGCGCACCTCATCCAGATGGCCAAGATCTTCCAGATAACGCGCCTGCGGCCCCTGCAGCAGCAGATTGAGCCGCGACAGGGTCAGATCGAAACGCTGCGTGATCAATGCCGCGTCCTGCTCGATCAGGCTGGCGGCCAGCGTCAGTTCGAGGATCTCGCGCTGCGTCTGCGTCACCACCCAGAGCATGTTCTGCGTCACCGCGATGCGCATGTCGCGCTCCAGCTGCGAACTTTTCGTCAGCGCGAAGGTCAGCGAACCCAGGAACAGCAGCAGGATCGGCACGAAAGGCGCATAGCGCGCCCAGCCCCGGAAGCCATGCTGATGCCCGCCCCGGATCATTCCACATGCAGCGAGACGAGCTGCCAGACCCAGCGGGTATCGTAGCGGATATCCTGCAACTCGCGGTGATCCTCGCGCGGATAGACAATCCAGATCGGCCCCTTGTCACGTGGGCTGAGCGCTTCGCCATCCATATAGAGCGCGCCGATCACGTCGAATTCCTCGAAATCGGTTAGCGGGATCTCGATCTGGTAGTCGTTGAGCGCGCGCGCGATCACCGTCTCGCCCACCAGGCCATGCGTTTCCAGCAGATCGCGCATCAGGAAACCTTCAAAGACCGGGCGCCCGTCGGTGACGGTGGTCGAGGTCCTCAACCGGTGCTGCGGCAGCGCCTTCAGGGCGTCCCGCGTCAGGGTGATCTCGGTTGAATGCTGCGCCGAACTCAGCGTCAGGATCGGCATTTCTGCATGGGCCTCAAGCCCCGGAATCAGGAGCGCGACAGCGCCCGCGATCGGCGAGATGTATTTCATCCTGTTCTCCTGCCTTGTCGGCATTGCGCGGGATGCGCCCAAGGCAAGCAGAATTTCTGGCAAAAGTATAGGCCAGCGGCCCCCTTCGTTCAGAGGGGGCTATGCCTGTGCCCGGCCCATAGGGTCTGGCGGGGCGCGGTTCTCTGTGTGCGGCGCACCGGAGATGGCAAGGGAGACAGCATGGCACGCTTATCGGTTGGCAACCTGTTGGCGGGAATACTGCTGGCCCTGCCCGCGATGGCAAAGGCGCAGGATCTCCCGCGCGAGGTCGAGGTTCTGGGCGAGGTTCAGGCGCAATGGCAGGGGCGCGAACGCCTCTGGCTGACACTGCTCATCCCGGCGAGCGCCCAAAATTCCGAGCAGGGCACCGCACGCTGGGAAAGCTTCGACATCGGCCTCATTCCACAGCAGCCGGGCATTGCGGAAAGCTTCGGTGTCGATCCCGACACGTTGAGCGATGACGAGCGCGCCTATTTCGAGCATCTGATCGCGCAGCTGAGCGAACGCCAGGAGGCGGTTCTGAATGCGCTTGCCGCCGATATTTCCTGGTCGCTTCAGGCGCATGACCCCGAGAACGCCAACCTGCTGACCGAGGGTGTGCTGAGCATCGAGCCAATGGGCATGGGCCGCAGCGCAGAGGAATGGACCGCCGAAATCGGCCAGCCGCTGCCGGCGTCGATCACCTATGTCGCGGGCAGTTCCGGCGGGCTACCCAGCGCCCTCTATGTCAGCAACCACGAAGATGACGGCGATGGCGTTGTGGTGCTTGAGGCCCTGAACCTCGATGCGCCATTCGGCCAGGCGGCCGGGCAGTTCAGCGGCACGCTCTGCCGGGTCGATATGGCGATCGGGCGTATCGATGTGGATGCCGATGATTGCCACGCCATATCCGGCCGGTTCGACACCGAACTCCTCGCGGCAGAACCATGAACCTGCACCGGCTGTTTCTCGGGCTGTCGCTGGCCCTGCTCGCCACCAGCGCCTTCGCCGAGGGCGGGCGGCGCACCCTTACCCTGCCCGACACCGCCTATGACAACCTGCCCGAGCCGGTGTCGCCCTTCGATATGAGCGATGCCGATATCTTCTCGCTTGGCGGGCTGCTGGAGGTGATCGAATCCATCCCTGACCGTTTCGATCAACAGGCGTATTGGCAGACGCTGCGCAGCTTCCGCGCCATGGAGCTTGATGACGCGCTGCCGGCGCTGAGCTCCGTCGAGGTTCATTATACCATCCGCGTTCGTGGTGACTGGCAACTTGAGCATTCCGATACCGGCCAGATGCTGCTGGCGCATTTCGAACAAGGCGTGCTGCATCGAATGAACCTTGAACTGCCGGGATATGAGTATCCCTGGCAATTCGCCGCGCAGGTGCCGCGTGAGGCCGAGGGCGCGATCTGGCTCCAGTTGCACGCGCAGGCCGATACCGCCAGCGGCAATTACCGCGATATCCGTGACGAGGGCTTCGAGGGGGCGCTGGGGGCCGCTGCGCAGCATCTGTTTCTCCCGCAGCGTTTCCCCGGCACCCCTCAGGATACGCTGCATGCACCAAGTTTCGATACGATCCCCGCGCAAGGGCTGTTCAGCGGCCCCTTCACCGGGGTCGAGGGCGGCAGCATCCGCGCCGATATGCGCGATCCGGCCGGCGTGGCCTTTCGCGCGCGCACCCCGGTCATGGAATATGAGACCGAGAACGGGCGCATCACGCCCCGACCGACCGGGCGCGGCGCTATCGTCACGCTGACCGTCTGCCCGCTGACGCTCTGGCAGACCACCCCGCGGTTCTGCGACCCACCGCTCCAGATCGACGACTTCACCCCACGGCCCAACCGCGAGAACGTCGCCCTGGAGGACCCGCGCTTCCGCGTCGATTTCTCGGAACCGATCGATCTGGCGTCGCTGGAGGACAGCTTCGAGCTTCACACCATGAGCGCCGAGGGCGAGCCCCTGCCGGTGACCGGTGACTGGGTGATCATGGGCCCGGCGCGCTATGCCTTCGAGCCGCATGAGGATCTTCGCTCGGGCACACGCTACCGCGCCGAGATCCGCGGCGGCGAAGGCGGGGTGCTGTCATTCGACAGGGATGCAGTGCTGGAGGAAGGCGAAGAATGGTTCTTTTCGACATGGCTGGACTTTGACGAGCAACGCCCCGAGGACCCGGAACGCCCGGTTATCCGGATGCACCACTACCAGATCGACCGCGATGGCCTGTTGACCAGCAACAAACCGACCGTGACCCGCGCCTGGTTCGACTGGGAGCTTCACACCGACATCCACCCCGACTGGCAGCCCGAGAGTTTCCGCATGGAGATGCGCACAAGTGATGATGCGCCGCGCTGGCAGGGACAACGTGGGTTGGGGCCGCGCGGGCAGGCACTGCGGATCTGGCGTTCCGACGATGACGAGATCTTCGACGACGAGGACCGCCGCATGGCGCGCCATACCGCCCAGTTCTATGGCTGGCGACCCCGGATCGACAACAGGTTCCGGCTGGATCTGGCCCCCGATGACCCCTGGCCGCTCGATGCCCTGCCCGAATTCGAGACCCAGGCGCATGACTATCAGGTCTGGTCGCACGACCCGCGCCCGTTGCGGCTGCATTTCGCCTTCGCGCAGGTGGCCGAATGGGCCGAGGGCGTGCCGGCCGGGGATGCCATTCGCGCCCATGCGGTGATGAGCGAGGTGGCGCGGCAGATCCCCAGCTTCTTCCCGCATGTCGAGGCGCGTCTGCATCGGCTCACGGTGCCCGTGTTCGACGGCGACACCTTGGAAAACGTGGTGTTCTCGCCCGAGGGCGAAACCGCCGAGGCCGAGCCCCCCGGAGGATCGGCGGCACCTGGCCCTCAGGTTCCTGGCGGGCTTGGCCTTGACGAATTCTGCGACCTGTTCGCCGAAACCTTCCCCCATGTCGCGCCCCCTGCGATCCCGCCCGGGGACAGCGGGGATCTCGATGCCATCGTCTCGGGCGTGGTCAACCATTACCACCGGCTCCTCCGTCCTGGCGGGGAGCTTCAGGGCCGCGAACTCTGGTGGCAGGCGATGCATCAGGCCAGCGCCGTTGAAGCTGCGGCGGCGGGGCGGGCGGATGTGATCGTGCTGATCGTGCCGCCGGGTTTCTTTGCCGGGGCAACCGTCGGATATGCCGTCGGCATGGAAACCTATCGTGGTTTCGCCGCCATGGGCGTGCCGGGAATGCGGCTTTACCTGGCGGCGCTTATTCCGGACATTCCGTTCGACGAACTGGTGCAACTGCATCTGCACGAACTGGGGCATGAATTCGGGCTGGAGCATGTGCCCGGCGATGCCCGCCCCCCGGGCCAATGCGCGCGACAGACCGCGGACGGGACACCGCTGGTCGATGGCTCCGAACTTGACGGGCGCCGCGAGGAAGGCATGGAAGCCTGGCGCCTCGCCCCCGGCGGGATGGAGGGCTGGAACAAATCCGTCACCGAAGGCAATGCCGAGGTCGCGGACAATACGCTGGTCTCGATGATGTGGCCCTTTGTCATGGCGACGCGCTACATGTCGCTGCTGGATTTCGAGGTTGAGCGGATGCAGCGTTCGATTGCCCAGGGTCCGTCCGAATTCTGGCGTCCCGTGCGTGAGGCCCGGGATATGCACCGCGCGCCGGACAGACCCTCATTCGACCGGGCCGCGCTTGCCCATAGCGCCACCGATACCGCCTCGGCGAGCGCCACCAGCGGCCACAGGGCCACCGATGCGGCCCTGCCGGGTGAGCGCCTGGTGGTAACCGGGCTGGTCTCCGATAGTGGTGGCGGGCTGATCATGCAGGCGATCCAGCGCCTGCCGCCCGGCGAGCTGCCACCCCCGCCCGATGGCCCCTATCAGGCGCGGATCACCGATGCGGCGGGCAATGTTCTGGCCCGTGCACCGCTGGGTCTGCGCGCGCCCATCGCCTCGGACGGGCCGCGCGCGCCTGACGATCCGCTCGGCTGGTATCGGTTCCATCTGGAGATCCCGCTGCCCGAGGGCGCGGCGGATCTGACGATCCTGGAGGATGGCCGCCTGCGCGCGCAGCTGGTGGCCGGGCCTCGGCCGCCCCTGGTGTCGGCGGCCGAACTCAGCGCACAGAGCACGGATGATCTTCGCCTGACCTGGCAGATGCAGGGCGATGCCCAGGCGGTGAGCCTTGCCTACAGCCCGAATGGTCAGGAACCCTGGGTGGTGCTGTCGCATCACGCCAGCAGCGACCGCATGGCCGATGTCGCCCTGCGCGATCTTGCTTACGGCGTGGCGCCAACCCTGCGCATCAGCGCGCGCAACGGGGTGCAATTCAGCGATCTGTTGCTGCCGATCCCCGATGCGCTGTTGCCGGCACCTGGCGTGGCGCTGTATCCGCCCGCCACCGGCAGCCTGCAAACAGGGGCGCCGCTGGTCCTGCAATTCGACAGCCCGATGCGCTGGTCCACGCTACCGGCACAACTGGCGCTGGTCGACGAGGCGGGCCGGGAACTGGCGGTCCGGGCGCTGGCCGATCAGGGTGCCCAGACCCTGACGCTGATCCTCGATGCGGCCGAAACAGCGCCCGAGGGGGTGATCGAGCTGATGATCCGCGAGCCGCTGCGCGATGCCTTTGACCGCAGCCTGACGCTGCCGCCAGCCGATCAGCGCCGCTTCGCCCCTGCACGGTAGCAGCGGCGCGGATGGGCGCGCACTGCAGTGGCCGGTTCAAGGGACGGGCCGTCAGGTAGAATGACATCACTGCCGAAGCCGGGCTGAGATGCCGCGCAGATTGGTCGCTCAGCTCCCGGGCTCCGCCGGTCACGGCATTGCCGCGCTGATCACTGCGACAGCAAAGGCCGGGGAGAGGTCGCGCGGATTGCGCCCTGCCCCCCGGCCCGGCGCGACAGGCGCGCCACCGCCAGTGCCTATTCGATCACTTCGACCAGCTCGACCCGACGGTTCTGCGCCCGGCCGGCCTCGGTACGGTTGGTGGTGATCGGCGACATCGGGCCGGCCCCGGCCGGGCGCAGCCGGTCAGCGCCGATGCCATGGCGCTCTTGCAGCCAGACCACCACCGCCTGTGCCCGCTCGACCGAAAGACGCAGGTTGTAATCGAAACTGCCCACCCCGTCGGTATGACCGACGACCAGAAGCTTCAGCCCCGGACGCTCGCTCATCAACTGAGCCACCGTCGCCAGCGCGGCGGCGGAATCGGGCAGGATATCGGCGCGGTCAAACTCGAACAGGATCGCATTGACGATCACCCGCCCATCCTGCACCAGCCCGGCCTCCAGATCCTCGGCCGCCTGCAACGGCAGTTCCACCATCGGCTCGGGGTCGGTTTCCGCTTCGGCCAGAATTTCGGGCTCGGGTTCGGGCGCGAACAGATCGAGCGGCTCCATTTCCTGGATCTCGACGGCATTGACCATCATCCGGCGCGCATTCTGGCGGCTGAAGAACGACAGCGCCAGAACCGTGCCGCCATCGGGGCTGCGCGTCAGGATATAGGCGTTGCTGTCGGACCCGGTGCCGGGCGTGCGCGACAGGAAGCCCCGGTCATGGGTAATGAAGTTATAGCCGCCGCGCGCGCTCAGCTCATCGCCGATACCATTGAAAACGATCTCAAAACCACCGCTTTCGAAATGCTGAAGATAGCCCCGGTAAAGCCGCAGCAGCGACAATTCCAGCCCGTCGACGGTGTATTCCATCTGCCGCCAGGCGCCTTCGACGGCTAGCGTCGCCTCGAATTGCGGCTCGCGCCCCCCTGGGTGCGGCGAGGCGAGGAACTCGATCTCGGAAAAATCGGTGAATTCGTCGCGGGTGATGTAGCCGCCGGCCGGCAGGGGCACCATCGGATGCGGCACCGCGCCCTCGATGGCCCGTTGCGCCAGCGCCGGCGCCGGTGTGCCAGCAGCGCCGACAAGGGCGACGATGGCGATCACGGCGGCAGCAAGAAAGTTCCTGTTCATTACGCTTTTCCCTATGCAACGATACGCTTTCGCGCCGAGCCTAAGGATTGGACGGGCGGGCTTCCCCCTTTGAACAGGGGGGAGCCTGCCGTGCGCAGGCAACCGGGCCATCGCCGCGCGTTCGATGAAGGTGGAAAGCCAATGTTCCCCGTTCGCCGCTCCCCGGTCGTCGGGCAGACCACCGGTTGATTCAGTCCACAGCGCACGCCCGGTCGGTTTCTTCGATTGGACGCAGGCCGTGGACCGGATCATGACCAACCCGCCCGGTCCCAGCGGGGCGATTCATTGGCCCATGCGATGCACCTGGCCGGGAACATCCTCTGTGTCGCCCCCAATCCGAACCTGACCACCAAGGCCTGGCTGCGCGGCATGCCGGAGGCGGGCTTGGGTCTTGCGTGAGCGGCAAGGGCGCAAGCGGACACGCGGCATGATCAGCCCGTTGTCGCTGCAATGAGATGGTGGAATCGAAGGTGACTCTGGCCCTGACGGCAGGCGCCTTGAAATTCGTCCGAACTGCCCGGCATCATCTTGGACCTCAGCGCAGTCCGGAAAGGCCAAAGCGTCAAAAACCGCCGAAAGCAATCCCTAGCCCAATGATGGCCGCGCAGGCCACGGTAGGCCCCAGGACGGCAACCACGAAAATGTCGCCATAGGCCTGCCGATGCGTCATGCCGCAAATGCCCAGAAGCGTGATGACAGCGCCATTGTGCGGGAGCGTATCAAGCCCTCCTGTCGCCACAGACACCACACGGTGCAACAGTGCGGGGTCCACGCCCTGCTCCAAGGCCTGCCGCAAGAGCGATGGCCCAAGCGCGTCGAGCGCGATCGACATGCCGCCCGAGGCCGATCCGGTGATCCCGGCCAGCGCGCCCGAGGACAGGGCCGCCGACACGACGACATGACCGCCCGACAGGCCGTCGAGGCTTTGGCGCAGCACCTCGAATCCCGGCAGGCTGGCGATGACCGCGCCGAACCCTACGAGGCTTGCAGTGTTGAAGAGCGGCAGAAGTGCGGACTCCGCGCCACGGTTCAGCGTCTCAAGCAAATGCGGCGGGCGGCTCAGGGCCAGCGCCAGAACAAGCGCGACGCTCAGTGCCGAGATCACCGACCACAGGCCCACCACCCGCGACAGATCGGTCGCGCCGTAGCGTGGAAGGGAAAGATAGGTGCTGTCGAGGGCAGGCAGGATCATCAGCGCCATGCCGAGGGTGACCACGCCCACCGACAGGATCGGCACCAGCGCCACCCAAAGCGGCAGGGGCCGCGTGCGCGGCGGGCTGTCCTGTGGCTCGGGCGGGGCGTCGCCCGCGAGGGCGCGCGCGCGGTAGCGCAGCCATGCAAGGCCGAGGCCCAGCATCACCGCCGCCGCGATCAGGCCCAGGCCCGGCGCGGCAAAGGGCGTTGTCCCGAAGGTGGCCATCGGGATCGCGTTCTGGATCGATGGTGTGCCCGGCAGCGCTGTCATCGTGAAGGTAAAGGCCCCCAGCGCGATCGTGGCCGGGATCAGCCGGGCGGGCAGCCCCGTCTGCGCGAAGAGCGCGCGTGCAAGCGGCCATGCGGCGAAGGCCACCACGAACAGCGACACGCCGCCATAGGTCAGCGCCGCGCAGGCCAGCACCACCGCGAGCATGGCGTTGGACGGTCCGACCGCGGCCGCGATGGCCTGGGCCAGCCGTTCCGCCGCGCCGGAGGCGTCCATCACCTTGCCGAAGAGCGCTCCGAGCAGGAAGAGCGGAAAGAACTGGATCACGAAGCCGCCCGCCGCGGTCATGAAGATCTGCGTGTAGCCCGCGAGAACCGGCATGCCGGAAGCCAGCGCGGCCAGGGCCGCCAGCAGCGGCGCCAGCACCAGCACCGACAGGCCGGCCCAAGCCCCCGCAATAAGCAGGAGAAGCGCGACAAGGATCAGGACGACTGACATGGCAACCCCTTTGCTGCGCCGCAGCATAGACTTGTGTCAGGCGCTTTCCAAGCCCTCTCCATGCGGCTTGGTCCATCGCCGGTCAGGTCGCCCCAGCCAGTTCCGCCGCGCCATGGGCGCGGCGCGCGGGAAGCTGACTTCAGCATCGCCGGCGCGAAATCCTTCAGTCACGGTGGGAAGCGGAAGTGCGCTCCAACAGCGTGTTGATGATGTGACCGCCCCCGATGGCAGCGATGTGCCAAGCTGAGTTTGCGAAGACCCACAGAGGGAAACGGTCACAGCATCAACGCCGCTCAAAACCAAAACAGCTTCACCGGCAGCATTAGATTACTCATATCGTAAAATTATCGAAATCAGAAAAATCTTTTGACTCATTCCTCTCGGTTCCCTAGTGTGCCGCGAAAGAGGCCACATGCCGAACTGACGGGGATGAGCACATGCACGAGGCAGCGCAGCACACGACCGGGCCGCTCAACGGGCTGCGGGTTCTGGACATCTCCACGATCATTGCGGCACCTTTTGCCGCCGCGCTGCTGGCGGACTACGGCGCTGATGTGCTGAAGCTGGAACTGCCCGGTGCGGGGGACGGCGCGCGCGATTTTCCGCCCTTCCGCGAGGGCCGCTCGCTCTGGTGGAAGGTGATCAACCGCAACAAGCGCTTCGCAACGCTGGATCTGCGCCGCGAGGAGGCCAGGGATATCCTGCTGCAGCTGGTGGCTGAGGCCGATGTGCTGATCGAGAACTTCCGCCCCGGCACGCTGGAGCGTTGGGGCTTCCCGCGAGAGGTGCTGTGGCAGGCAAACCCGGCGTTGGTGATCCTGCGCATCACCGGCTTCGGGCAGACCGGCCCCTATGCCTCGCGCCCCGGCTTCGCGCGTATCTTCGAGGCGATGGGCGGGCTGACCTATCTGACCGGCGAGCCCGACGGCGCGCCGATGCATTCAGGCTATCCGCTGGCTGATGCCGTGGGCGGGCTCTTCGGCGCAACCTCGATCCTTGCCGCGCTCATGGCGGTGCGTGCCGATCCCGCGCGCCGGGGCGAAGAGATCGACCTGTCGCTCACCGAGGCAACCCTGAAGCTGCTGGAATACCTGCCGATCGAATACGACCAGACCGGCGTGGTGCGCGGGCGGGCCGGCAATGCCAATCTCTATTCGGCGCCGGCGGGCGTGTTTCGGTCGCGCGATGGCCGCTGGATTTCGATGGCTGGCAGCACCAATACCACCTTCGCCGCGAATTGCGCCGCGATCGGCCGCCCCGATCTGGCGGGCGATCCGCGCTTTGCCACCAATTCCAGCCGCGTCGAGCACAGCGCCGAGTTGAACGCGATCTTCGAAGCCTGGTTTGCCGGCCATGATCTGCAAGCCACGCTGGAGGCCTTTACCCGGGCGGGCGGAACCGTGGCGCCGGTCTATGCCATCGACCAGATCTTCGAAGACCCCCAGATGCAGGCCCGCGACGCCATCACCCCTGTCGCCGATGATGATTTCGGCGCGGTGCGCATCCAGAATGTGGTGCCGCGCTTCACCAATCGCCCGGCCACCCATCGGCGCACCGCGGGCGCACTGGGCCGCGACAACGATGCGGTTTTTCGTGAAATCGGCCTGGACGCCGCGCAGGTTCAGGCGCTGCGCGATGCCGGCGTGATCTGAGAAAGGAAAAGCCATGCCCTTCAGAACCAGAGCCTGCGAGATCTTCGGCATCGAAAAGCCGGTTTTCGGCTTCTCGCACAGCATTGCGGTGACGGCGGCGATCAGCAATGCCGGCGGGCTGGGCGTGTTCGGCGCCACGATGCACGAACCCCATGAGATCATCGAGATCGCGCGCGAGCTGCGCAGCCTGGTCGGGGACCGCCCCTTCGCGCTGGATCTGCTACTGCCGCAATCGGTGGGTGATGACACCGATCTGACCGAGGCCCGCGCCAAGCTGCCCGCCGAGCATCGCGATTTCGTGCAGGGTATCCGCGACCGCTATGATGTTCCGGCCTCGAAACAGGGCTCGTTCTATACCCGCAACCTGCGCTCGCAGACACTGTTTGCCGCCCAGGTCGAGGCCGCGCTGGCCTCCGAGGCCGATGTCTTTGCCGCCGCTGTCGGTGTGCCCGCCGAGGTGATCGCCCGCGCCCGCGCCGCCGGCAAGAAGACCATCGCCCTGATCGGCGCGCCCAAACACGCCCGCCGCGCGCTTGAGGCCGGGGTCGATGCGCTGGTGGCGCAGGGCTATGACGCCGGCGCGCATACCGGCACCATCGGCACCTTCTCGCTGGTGCCGCAGATCGTCGATCTGGCCGGCGATGTGCCGGTGCTGGCGGCCGGCGGGGTCGGCTGCGGGCGGCATCTGACCGCCTCGCTGGCGATGGGGGCGCAGGGTGTCTGGATGGGCACCGCCTGGCTGGTCACCAACGAACACCGGACCGATCCGATCGTGCTGGAAAAGCTGCTGGCGGCCAAAAGCGAGGATACGGTGATCTCGCGTTCCTATAGCGGCAAGACATTGCGCATGATCCGCAGCGCCTGGTCGGAAGAATGGGAGCGCCCCGATGCGCCCACCCCGCTCAAGATGCCCCATCAGCAGGTGTTGATCGGCGAATTGCTGGCCGCCGTGCGCGAGCACCGCATCGCGCCGCTGATGTGGGAGGCCGCCGGCCAGAGCATCGCCTTCTTCAACGAGGTTGCCAGCGTCGCCGATGTCATGGACCGCATTCTTGACGAGGCCCGCGCCTCGGCGCGCGGCCTCCCCGCCGCCGATTGACGGGTCAAGCCGATAACAAGAAGCGCCAACAAGGCGCTGCCACACACCGCACTCACACGCACACACACCGCACCCACACGCACACCACAGGAGGAAACCATGAAGGCAATCACTTTCACCGCCCCGGCGCTTCTCGCGCTCGGCGTCTCGGCCGGGGCGCTCGCCGCGCAATCCTGGCCGTCGCAGCCCATCCATATCATCGTGCCCTATGCTGCCGGCGGCGGCACCGATGCCACGGTGCGCACCCTTGCGCCCCTGGTGAGCGAGGCACTCGGCCAGCCGGTCGTGGTGGAAAACCGCCCCGGCGGCGCCACGATCATCGCCACCGAGGCAGTCTATCGCGCCGATCCGGACGGCTACACGCTGGCTGCCGCCGCGGCCCCCTTCACGCTCAACGCCGCGCTTGGCATCGACACCCCCTATGATCCGCTGGCGGATTTTGCGCCGATCATCAAGATGGTCGATATGCCGGCCTGTATCCTGGTGAACAACAACCATCCCGCCACCAGCTTCCCCGAATTGCTGGACTGGGCGCGCGCGCAGAACGAGCCGATGCTCTTTGCCACCGCCGGCGTGGGCAGCATGCCGCATCTGTGGATGGAGGCTTTCGCGTTCCAGCACGGGCTCGATGTCGAGCATGTCGGCTACCGGGGCTCGGCGCCAGCGCTGCTGGATGTGATCGCCGGCAATATCGAGGTGATGGTGGATGGCTTCACCCCCGGCTGCCAGCGCGGCACCACCGGCGAGGTGCACGTGCTTGCCGTTCCGTGGAGCGAGCGGCTGGAGATGATGCCCGAAGTGCCGACCCTTGCTGAACTGGGCTATGAGGCGCCGCTTGGGGCCGCGAATTTCAGCATCATTGCGCCGGGAGCCACCGATCCCGCGATCGTCGAGCAACTCAACGCCGCCTTCCAGGCCGCGCTCGATGACCCTGAGGTTCGCGCAACGCTGCTCGGCATGGGCCTTTTGCCCGCTGGCGGCAGCGCCCAGGATCTGGTGGATTTCTACACCGCCGAGATCGCCTTCTGGAGCGAGGTCGTCGAACAGGCCGGGATCCAGCCCGAGTGAACCCCGGCGCGGGGGCGGTTGTCTGCCCCCGCCACCCTTCCTGACCCGCAGGAGTGCCCCATGGATTTCGCGCCCTCGCCCCGCGCCCGGCAACTGACCGAGCGCATGGAGGCCTTCTTTGCCGAACATCTGCTGCCCCGCAACCGCGACTGGCGCGCGGCGCTCGATGGCGGCGCCTCTGATGCTCCCTTCATGCCCGAACTTCAGGCGCATGCCCGGGCGGCGGGGCTTTGGAACCTTGGCCTGCCCGATCTGCCCGAACATGGGCTTGGCAATCTGGATTTCGCCCCGCTGGCCGAGATCATGGGCCGGCTGGTCTGGGCGCCGCAGGTCTTCAACTGCCAGCCGCCGGACCTGCCCAACATGATCACCCTTCACACCACGGCCAATCCCGAGCAGCGCGCGCGCTGGCTGGCGCCGATGCTCGAAGGCAAGATGCGCTCTGGCTTCGCCATGACCGAGCCCGATGTCGCCTCGGCCGATGCGCGCAACATCGCGCTGCAGATCGAGCGGGTGCGCGGCGGCTACCGGCTGCGCGGGCGCAAGTGGTTTGTCTCGAACGGGGCGCATCCCGATTGCGCCTTTCTGATCGTCATCGGTGCGATGGCCGATGCCGGCCCGCGCGCCGGCCATACCGCACTGATCGTGCCGATGGACACGCCGGGCCTGGCGCTTCGGCGGCGGCTGGATTTCCTGGCCTGGTCAGAGCCCGGCGCGCCGATTGCCGAGATCGATTTCAACGATGTCGAAGTGCCCGCCGAAAATCTGCTCGGCGCGGAAGGCGAGGGTTTTGCCGTCGCGCAGACGCGGCTGGGGCCGGCGCGGCTGCATCATGCGATGCGTGCCATCGGTCTGGCCGAGGTGGTGCTGGACCTGATGCGCGCCCGCGCCGCCGAGCGCCAGAGCTTCAAGCGCGCGCTTGGCGATTATGACACCGTGCAGGGCTGGATTGCCCGCTCGCGCATCGAGATCGAGCAGGCCCGGTTGATCGTGCTGCGCTGCGCCTGGATGCTTGATCGCGATGGCCACCGCGCCGCCTGGCGCGATGTCTCGATCGTCAAGGTGGCGGTGCCGGAGATGCTGCAACGCATCGCCGATCGCGCGATCCAGCTTTTTGGGGCGATGGGCGGCAGCGCCGACACGCCACTTGCAGCGATCTTTTCCTGGGCGCGTGCCTTTCGTATATTCGACGGTCCCGACGAGGTGCATCTGCGCCAGATTTTCCGCAGCGAGCCGGCACCGGCCGGGCCGCTTGGCGACAATCCCCTGCTGTATCCGGGCGCCGCGCCGCTTTGCGGATCGGCAATGCAAGTGCCGCCTGGCTGAACCCGTGCCATCTGCCCCGAGGATTGCCTTCATGCCGTCATTGCTACGCTATACCCATCTGATCTGCGGCCTGACCGGCCTTGGCATCGGCCTTTTCGTCCTCTGGCATGTGAATGCCTACCCGATGGGCACCTCCACCCGCATGGGGCCAGGGTATTTTCCCTGGATGCTGGGCGCGCTGATGGTGGTGCTCAGCCTGGGCGTGCTGGCGCTTGAAGGGCGCGGGGTCATGGCACCTGACATGCCGCGCCCCTCCTGGCGGGGGCTGATCTGGATTCTCCTGTCGATCGCCGCCTTTGCCGCGCTGGCCGAACGTGCCGGGCTTGCACCGGCGATCATGGCCTCGGTGCTGTTGAGTGCGCGCGCCGATGACAGCCTGACGCTGCTTTCCAGCTTGATCCTTGGCGCGATCTGTGCGGCGTTTTCCTCGGTTCTTTTCGTGCTGATGCTGGGCCTGCCGCTGCGGGTGATCGCGCTATGAGCGGCGGGCTTGTCGAAAACATCGCGCTCGGCTTCTCGGTGGCTCTGTCGCCGACGGGGCTGATGTTCTGTCTGGCCGGGGTCAGCCTGGGCATGGTGGTGGGGGTTCTGCCCGGGATCGGCACGCTGGCGGCCATCGCCATGCTGCTGCCGCTGACCTACAAGCTCGATCCCGCAGCGGCGCTGATCATGCTGGCCGGCATCTATTACGGCGCGGCCTATGGCGGCTCGATCACCGCGATCCTGCTGAACCTGCCGGGCACCGCCAATACCGCCGTGGCCGCGCTCGATGGCTACCCGATGACGCGCCAGGGCCGTGCCGGGGTGGCGCTGCTGCTGACCACGATCGCCTCCTTTGCCGGCAGCATCCTGGGGCTTCTGGTGCTGGCGCTGGGCGCGCCGCTGCTGGCCGGCGTGGCGCTGCGCTTCGGCTCGCCGGAATACTTTTCACTGCTGGTGCTGGGCTTGGTCTGTGCGGCGCTGCTGTCCTCGGGCAAGCCGCTGCGGATGCTGGCCATGGTGGTTCTGGGGCTGCTGATCGGCACTGTGGGGATCGATCCGTCGAGCGGCTTCAACCGGCTGACCTTTGGCCTGCCCAGCCTCTTTGACGGGTTCAATCTGGTTGCCGTGGTGCTGGGCCTCTTCGGCCTGCCCGAGGTGATCCGCAACGCCGGCAGCATTCAGGGCGGGATGGTCAGGGCACGCGACATCACTTGGCGCACCATGCTGCCCAGCCGCGACGACTGGCGCCGCACGCCGGGGCCGATCCTGCGTGGCACCGGGGTTGGCGGCTTCTTCGGCGCCCTGCCCGGCACCGGCGGCACGGTGGCCACCTTTGTTGCCTATGCGATCGAAAAGCGGGTCAACCGCCAGCCCGAGCGCTTCGGCGACGGCGCGGTCGAGGGGGTCGTCGCCCCCGAGGCCGCCAACAACGCCGCCATCCAGACCGCCTTTATCCCCACGCTGACGCTGGGCATTCCCGGCGATGTGGTGATGGCGCTGATCCTGGCGACGCTGATCATCCACGGCATCCAGCCCGGCCCGGCCATGTTGAGCGCGCATCCGCAGATCTTCTGGGGGCTGGCCGCCAGCTTTCTGGTCGGCAATCTGCTGCTGCTGGTGCTTAACCTGCCGCTGATCGGGCTTTGGGTGCGGCTGGTCAGCCTGCCCTACCGGTTTCTCTATCCGGTGATCGTGGTGCTGGTCTGCATCGGTGTCTATTCGATCAGCAACACGGTGTTCGATGTCTGGCTGGTGGTGGTGTTCGGGGCAATCGGTTACTTCATGACACTGCTGCGCTGCGAGCCCGCCCCGCTGCTGCTGGGGCTGATCCTTGGCCCGCTGCTGGAGGAACATCTGCGACGCGCGATGCTGATCGGCCGAGGCGATCCGATGGTCTTTCTAAACCGGCCGCTCAGTGCAATATTCCTCGCCATTGCAGCGCTGATGGTTCTGTGGCTGGTGGTTGCGGCCTTTCGCGCCGCCCGCCGCAACCGTCGCGGAGGGATCATGCCGGGATGAATCAGTCGAACTATCAATTGCAAACGCTGGGCCGGTCGCTGGATCTGCTGATCTGGCTTGAGCGGCAACCCGAGCCCAAGACCATGACCATGATCGCCGAAGCGCTCAATGTTGCGCCTCCGGCCGCATTCCGGATGCTCAAGACACTGGAGGCAAAGGGTTTCGTCGTGCAGAGCGAAGGCGGCAAACGCTACGCACTGCCCCCGGCGCGTGATCGGCTGGCCGGTGCAAGGGATTGCCTGAAGCTGATCCGCCTGCTGCTTTTTCAACCGCCCATGACGGAAGAAGCCATCGCCCTGGAGGCAGGGTTGAACCCCGAACAAACGGCACCGCTGCTGGAGCTGATGCAGGGTTTCCAACTGGCGGGACGGTCCGAGGATGGAAGCTGGCAACTCTCGCCCGGCCTGGCCGAGAACCCGGCGACACCACCGCAATTCGATCTTCGCGCCCATCTGCGCCCGGTGATGGAAGCCGTCTGGAAATGCACCGACGAGACCGTCGCGCTTTTTGTCACCAGCGGGCACATGCAGGTGGTGATCGATGTGCTGCAGACCACCCAGCCCCTGCGCTACGCGCTGGACCTGGGCGCGATGTATCCGCTCTATGCCGGCGCAGCGGGCAAGGCCGCCCTGGCCTGGCAAAAGGCCGAGCGGATCGAGGCGATCCTCGCCGATCCGGCAACCCGGCTCGCCGGTGTCGATGCCGATCGGCTGCTGCGTGATTTGGAGGCGACGCGCAACCGGGGTTATGCCGTCTCCAGCGGCGAGCGGGTTCCCGGCGCTGCGGCCGCCGGGGTGGCAATATTCGACGGCGAAGGCCGTATGCGAGGGGTGCTCAACATTTCCGGCCCGGCCCATCGAGCCGACACGGCCGTCATCAATGGCTGGGGCGAGATCATGATTGCGGAGCTGGAACGTGCCGGCATCGCGTATCGCCCCCTCCGTCGCGCCGAGCCGGACACTGAAATCGACCGATAGCAGGTTGTTGCCAAACGATATTCGGCCAACAGGGTTTTGCTGCGCGCCAAGGCCGTGATGATCCTGCCCTCAGACTGCAACCCGTCGAAGAGATCGCCGAATTCCTCAAGCTCGGACCAATGCCATCCTCAATGCCCCGGAAAGCCGTCATGAAGCCCCCCGGCGCCGCGTGCCGCCAATGCCTTCGCCATCACGACGGGCCAGGATAGTTCCGGAACTGCTGCCGGTCCACAGCGGTATCCGGCGGATGGGAGCTGTTCACAATATTGCGCAACGGCAGAAGCTGGCCAGCCTCCAGCAATATCTAGCCGATGCGCGCAACCGAACCGAAAAGCCTGGGCCAGTTCATCGGGTGACGGGAGTGGCCAATACCGATACCCGCGGTTCGAACGCCCTCAGGCCAGGGCGAACCTGCCCGTGGAAAAGGACAATTCGACCGTCAGGCGCCCTTCATTGACCAACCACGGCCGTATCTCGTAGCGCCGCGCGCCGCTGCTGTGCATCGGATCGGCATCCATGATCGCACGCGCCTCCTCGATCCCGCCCGCCCGGATCACGACAGTGCCGTCGCCACGCCATTCCTGCTCGTCTGGCGTGAAATTCGGCCCGGCCGCGAACATGATCCCGCGGCTCTCAAGCTCGACCTGATAGGCAAGATGCGCCTCGATGACGGCAAGCACGGCGTCCAGATCGCCGGTCGGCGTCGTCCGGACCAGATAGAGCTGTTTTCCGAGCATGCCCTTTTCTTGGACAAGACCGCGGATTACGTCGGCGGGCATCGAACTGTTTGGCATGTGAATCCCTCCAATACCATGTTGCAAGTGTCTTTTCCTGTCGTTCAAGTAAGTGGCCCTGGCGCTGGGTTCAGAGCAGAGCGAGCACCAGGACCGGAAAGGCAAGGAGCAGCAACACCAGCACCAGCATCGCCGCCAGATAGGGCAGTGCCCCCAGATAGATGTCAGTCAGCGTGGCGGCATTGCCCAGCGACGCCTTGACGACAAAAGCAGCGATCCCGAAAGGCGGCGTGAGCAGGCCCATTTCGACCGCGATGATGGTGACGATGCCGAACCATATCACCACTTCGGGGCCGATGATCCCGGTGCCGAGCGAGACTATCAGCGGCAGCACCAGCGGCACCGAGATCACGATGATCGAGGTCGAGTCGAGGAACATTCCCAGCACGATCACAATCCCCACGAAGAGGAATATGATGGCCCAGAACCCAAGGCCCATCTCGGTTGCGAGGCCGACCAGTTCCATCGGCAGGCTGGTCATGACCAGCGCGCGCGAAAACAGGCTTGCGCCGATGATCAGGAACAGCACGGCCACCGTGATTTGTCCGGTTTCTGTCAGCACTTCCTTGAAATTGCTCCATGTCAGCTTGCGCCGGACGATAGCCAGAACCAACGCGGACAACGCGCCAACCGCCCCGGCCTGGGTGGGCGTGAACCACCCCAGATAGATCCCGCCCAGCACAATCGCGATCAGCACGCCGATGGGTGCGAGCAGGCGCAGCGATGAGGACAATGTTTCGGCCTCCAGATCGTCAGTAGATGTGGGGTTGCCGACGAAGCCGGGCGCGAACCGCGCCAACAGCATGATCGTGATGCAAAACAGCAAGGCCAGCAGGATTCCGGGGATGACCGCCGCCATGAACAGGCGCCCCACCGAGGCTTCGGCGACAAAGGCAAAGACAATCAGCAGCAGACTTGGCGGGATCAGCATACCAAGGATCGACGAGCCCGCGACGGTCCCCGCAGCGAAACGCGGTGTATAGCCATGCTTGACCATCTGCGGCACGGCAACCCGCGAGAAGATGGCAGCCGAGGCTATCGAAATTCCGGTGACCGCGGCAAAGATCGCATTCGCCACCACGGTTGCCACACCCAGCCCGCCAAGCAACTGGCGCGTCCACCAGGCGGCCACCCGGTAGGCATCGCGGCCGATACCGGCGATATTCGTCAGCAATCCCATCAACACGAATAGCGGCACGACACCGAAATCGAACTTGTCGATGGTGCCGCTCGCGGCAACCTTGAGCGTGCGAAAGGCCACCGCCGGATTGTCGCGCACAAGCCAGATTGCCCCCAGCCCGATGACGCACAGCACGATGGCCACCGGCATTCCGCTCAAGAGCAGCGCAAAAAGAAAGCCGACCGCGATGACCCCGATGGTGACACGGCCAAGCCCGGCATCGGCAATCAGCGCAACAAGACCGCTGAACGCAGCGAGCGCACTCAGCAGGATGATGATCTCGCGCACTGACACGGTGCGAAGGATTTCTCGCGATACCATCGCGCGTAATGAGCCCAGGGCTTGCACGAGAAGCTCGGCAGTCAGCGCGATGGTGCCGATCAGTGTTGCCAGGATGAACGGCCACAGCGGCGCACTGAAGATGCTCATCGTGCCGAAATAGGTGCCCGTCGTCAGCGCGCGCTGAAAATCCGGCAGCAGAAGCGAGGCAAGCACCGCCATGATCGCCGCGCCGGTTGCCGCAAAGAGGATCTCCAGCACGCGCGCTGAAAAGGGCGCCCGGGTTTCGACGACGGCGAAGATGAAATCAATTCGGGTGAGACGCCCGGTTCGCGCCGCATAGGCCAGTTGCAGGAAGACGACCGGAACGATGGATTTCTCGGTCAGCTCGATGACCCCGTAGATGGGGCTGGCGAACAGCTTCAGCCCGATCACATCGGCGCAGATCAGAAACATGAGCAGAATGATCCAGCATGTGCCGGCTGCCGCAAGCCCTGCGATGACCCGGTCATAGAGCCTGTCAATTCCCATCCCCGCAGGGTTCAACCTGTGCATTTCCATTGGAACACCTCCCCGGTTTCCGCCGGCTCCCTTCCGGCAGGTGCGACCGCCCGTCCCCATGCGGGCGATCGCGCCGATCCTATTGCGACCAGTCGCGCAACGGTTCCTCGCCAGCCGCGCTGATGGCGTCAAAATAGGCCCGCAGCAGTTCGCCCCCATGCGGCAAGGTCGCGGCCCAGTCGCCGGCGAGATCGGGTAGCGCCTCGGCCCAGCGACGGCGCTCTTCTGCCGGAAGTGCATGCACGGTTACGCTCGGCTCTGCTTCCAGGGCGGCGAGAATGGACGCGTAGCGGTCTTCCAGTTGAGTAGCGTTATCGTTGCTGTATTCGCGCCCCAGTTCGCGCAGAACTTGCTGCACATCCCCTGGCAGGCGGTCCCATGTGTCCCGATTGATGGACATCCCGCCGACGAAATTCGCGCCAAGGCCAACCAGCGTGACATGGGGTGCTACTTCATGCAGTCGGAGCGGGTAGGCTCCGGTCAGAATGACCAGAACGCCGTCGGCAATGCCGGTTTCCACCTGGTTGTAATAGGTCGTGAGCGCGCCGCTGACCGGCACCGCGCCGACTGCGGAGAGCCAGGCGCCGGACGGGCCCGGAGCAAGAATGCGGCGCCCGCGCAGATCCTCGATACTCTCGATCGGGAACTTCGTGAGCAGGTGATAGGTGTCGGCGGCCGAGGCACCCAGAATGACCTGATCATGTTGCTCCCAGGCCTCGGCGAGGAAGGGAAGTTCGTCATGCAACGCATTGAACGTGTCCAGCAGCAGCCGGGGATCATTGGTGGTGAACGGGGTGTAGAAGGTCACGTTCTGGTAGGGCATGTTGCTTTCCTCCCAGAGCGTGCCGACCCAGCCCACATCGGTGACCCCCAGCGCCACCGCTTCCAGCGTGTCGCTGAAACCGTAAAGCGCCCCACCATAGGCTTCGGTCCAGTCAATGCGGTTGGGCGAACCCATGCTCTCCAGCCGGTCGTTTGCCTCTGCCACCACCCGGGTCGAGAGTGGCCCCACCCAGGGCAGTGCCGTGGTGTGGCTGGACGCGATGGTCAGCCGATAAGTCTCTGCCGACGCTGCCGTCGCGGCGAAAGCCGCAGCCGCCGCGAAGACGATCCATGATGTCGCGATCCTGGTCATTTGTTCCTCCCGTTCATGAGGGTGTTTCAGCCTTCGACGTCGCGCCGGGATCAGCCCCGCGCGCCGGGCTTGCTTTCTCGGCGCGCGCGCAGCATGCCGCCCCAATCGGCCAGCGCATCGAGAACGTCACGCGCCGCAGCGGTCTGGGTCGGGTTGGGAACAAAGCGCCCGGTATCGTCACATTGCTGCCGGTAGAGCGGTGCCACCACATTGTGGTTGAGCGGCACCATGTTGAGCGCCACCCCGACCCGGCGCAGATCTTCGGCGGCGCGCAGCGCCCCCGAGATCCCGCCATAGGAGATCACGGACATCGGCTTCCCGGCCCATTCCCGCGCCAGATAATCAAGCGCGTTCTTGAGCGCACCGGGCAGACCGAAATTGTACTCGGTCGTCACGAATACATAGGCGTCGCCGCGCGTGATGGTCTCGCTGAAGCGAATCGTGTGTTCATGGGTGTATTGCGCAAGGCGCGGATGGTTCGGTTCATCCATCAGCGGCAGGTTCAGCTCTTTGAGGTCGATCAACTCGGTGCGGAACCGTTTGTCGTCGCGGGCAACCTCTTCGAACCAGCGCGCGACTGAATGACCGCCACGCCCGGCACGGACACTTCCCAGGATGATCTGCAGCGTCAGCATTTCGCCTTCTCCTGCGTCATTGATCCGTCTTGGCGTGGCTCAGCGAGGATCGGCGTTGCCTGATAGGCCCGCAGCCGCCACGCGCCCCCCTCGTCGGCCCAGACAGCACAATAGCGACAATCCAGATGACGGGCCTCCGCGGCCACCTCGACCATGCCGCGGATGCGTCCATGCACCAGCGCGCCGCTATCGATCAGATCCACCTCGTCGATGTCGAAGGAAAGCTCGCGATAAACGAAGTATCGGCGCGCAACCTTGTCGAGGTATTCGATGCGGTCATCCTTCTCGCCGCGCGAATGGACGTAGCGCAGCCGGGCAGAACACAGCGCCTCAAGGGCCCGCAGGTCCGCGCCCAGCATGGCTTTGCGACGACGCTCTTCCAGGGCAAGGATCTGCTCAACAGTATCGGCCGCGTCCATCATTTCGGCCCGGCCGGTTCGGCAATGGGGTTGAAATGCTCGATCCAGGCCCTGGAGGGCAGCTGCCCCCAGCGGTTCACCACCTTGTAGTTCGACAGGTTCTCACCGGGATCGACGATGCGCGCCTCGAAGGCCGGATCGGCGATCAATTCCATTTCGGCCGTGCATTCGACGAGAAAGCCCGCAGCATCGACATAATATGTGAACAGGTTGTCGCCGGCACCATGACGCCCCGGCCCCCAGACAAGAGTCCGGTCGGTGGCATCGAGCACATCCCCGAGGCGCTTGAAATCGCTGAAATCGGCGAATTCCCAACTGTAATGATGCAGACCCGCCCCGGCGGCCTTCACGAACGCCACCGTATGATGACGGCCATCCCCCGCGCGCATCCATGCCAGCTCCCAACCCGACGTGCGCTCTGAAAGCTTCACACCCAGCACCCGCATCATCTCCTCCGATGCGCTGGCCGGATCGCGCGCCGTCAGATTGACATGATCGATATAGCGCGGATGAATCCCCGGCCCGGGATAGCGAAGCGGCTGGTCACGAGGCATCGGGGTGTGCACTTCGACAAGGTGACCTTCCGAAAAGCGGATCGTGACCGCATGCGCGATTGCCGGAATCGAGGGTGTCGCGCTTACGATTTCCAGGCCCGCCGCTTGCGCCCGACGTCCGGCTTCTTCCACCCGGGATGCATCGAGCGCCTCGAAGCCGATGCAGCGCAGGGCACTTGTTTCGGCGCGATGTAACACCAGTTCGGCATGCCGGGCATTCGCAGTCAGAAGCGCGCGCGAACCCTCCTTCGAAACCAGCGAAAGCCCCATGACCGCCTGCGCATCCGTGACCGCAGCGTCGAGGTCCGTGACGTTCAGGGCGAGATAGCCCAGCCGGTGAACCAATGGCTCCATGTTTGTCTCCTCCTCTTTGCGGACTCAGGCGGCGGATGCCTCGTCCTCGACGGTGTTGTGCAAGATTCCGATACCCTCGATTTCGACCTCGACGACATCCCCCGGCTTCATGAACAACTTGGGATTGCGCGCCCAGCCGATCCCCGCTGGCGTTCCGGTGGCGATGACATCGCCGGGTTCGAGCGTGATCGCCTCGCCAATCGTCGCGATCAACTCGGCAACCGAATAGATCATGTCGCTGGTGTTCGCCTGCTGGACGGTTTCGCCGTTGAGCCGCGTCTGGATCGCCAGCCCTTTCGCGCCCTCTGGCAGTTCATCGGGCGTCACCAGTTCAGGCCCGAAGGCGCCGGTGCCGTCGAAATTCTTTCCGACCGTCCATTGCGGCGTTTTGAACTGGTAATCGCGGATCGATCCGTCGTTGAAGATCGAATATCCCGCCACGCATTCAAGCGCCCGTTCGGCCGGCACACCACGCACGGCGCTGCCGATCACCACTGCGAGCTCGCCCTCGAAGTCCAGCTCGATCGAGTTTCGTGGCCGAACAAGTGGCGCTCGATCCGCGATCAGGCTGGTTGCGAAGCGTGGGAACAGGGTGGGGTAGCCGGGCTGCTCATAAGGCGACTCGGCGGTGTGATCGGCATAATTCAGCCCGACACAGATGATCTTGCCGGGGCGCGGAACCGGCGGAAGGGCGACCACCGAGCGGCGATCAAGCTGCGGGGCGTCATCGGCGGCATTGACCAGCGCCCGGAACGCCGCCGATCCGCTGACGGCCTCCAGCGGGTCGAACGCGCCCAGATCGCGCCAGATGTCGCCCCGCTTCACGGCTATCCCGTGCCTGCCGCTCCTTGAATAGGCAATCAGCCGCATCGCTTGCTCCCTCCTGGAATCATCTTCGGTTTCCAGACTATCACATATTTTCCAATGTTCAATAGTTTTGGAAAATATGTGTTCGGTGTGGCGAGATTTCCAGTAGTGCAGGCCCGCGCCGATCATCGAGAATTTTCCAAAATGCTTTACACCGCATGGCTTGTGTGTATTTTTCCAGGATGTATGGCGCTCACCAAAATACGAAAAACCGTGGATAATCACTCCTTCCCCGCAGAAAGTGGACCGACCCGCACCGCCGAGATCCTCGAAGTGCTCCGGACCGACATTCTCGAAACCAGGCTGAAGCCGGACACACGGTTGCGGTTCGATGAGCTTCGAAAGGCCTATGACGTCGGTATCTCACCGCTGCGAGAGGCCCTCATGCATCTCGCCTCGGAAGGCCTGGTCGTATCCGAGCAGCGCAAAGGCTACCGCGTTGCCCCCGTATCAGAAGACGACTTGCGCGAGATCGCGCGGTTGCGCGGCGAGTTCGATGCGCTCGCCATCGCGGAAAGCATCCGCCACGGAGATGATCTGTGGGAGGGGCGTGTGCTGGCGGCCTTCCACGCCTTGCAGAAGCGCCAGAAGATTGGCCAGGACGGCGAGATCGACCCGGAATGGGAGGCCCATCACATCCGGTTCCACAACGCACTCGTGTCCGAATGCGCGATGCCCAAGCTTCTGAACTTCCGCGCTATCCTTGACCTTCAGGCGCGCCGATACCGCCGGATAGCGGTGCATTACCTGACAGCGCCGCGTGACGATGTGGCAGAGCATCAGGCAATCCGCGATGCGGTCCTCGATCGCGATCCGGATCAGGCCGGGCGCCTGATCCGTGCGCATTATGGTCGAACCGTGGATATCATCCTTGCAAAACCATCTGGTTAGAGCGGCTTCCGGATTGCCGCATCTGCGTTGTGCAAAGCACAATCAGGGCAGCGGGATGTGTTCGGTGCGATCATCGCGCGGCAGATCGAACAGTCCTTGCCCCCATCTTTGCGCGCGCCATTCGATCTTGGCAGCCTCGATGCGCTCGCGCGAGGAGGCGACAAAGTTCCACCAGATATGGCGCGGACCGTTCAGTGTTTCGCCGCCCAGCGCCATCAACCGTGCTCCTTGCGCCCCGGCGCGTACGGTAATCTTGTCGCCCGGACGAAATACCATCATCTGCCCGGCCTCGAATTTCTCGCCCGCGATCTCGACCTCGCCTTCGGTGATGTAAAGACCTCGGTCCTCGTGATCGTCCGGCAGCGGAAACCGGGCGCCCGCCGCCAGCACCACATCGAGGTAGAAGGCCTCCGAATACATGGTCGCCGGGGCCGTGGCGCCATACGCCGTACCGAGGATCAGGCGCGCCTTCACGCCGGTATCGGTGATCTCGGGCAGCGCATCGGCGCCGTGATGCTCAAAAAACGGGGTGTCGTCCTCGTGGTTTTCGGGCAGGGCAATCCAGGTCTGGATGCCATACAGGCTCGACGGGCCTTTTCGATTGGCCTGCGGGGTGCGCTCGGAATGGGTTACGCCTTTTCCCGCCATCATCCAGTTCAGCGCACCCGGTTCGATGATCTGGTCTGCCCCGGTGCTGTCGCGGTGATGAAATGAACCGCGATAGAGATAGGTCACCGTGCCCAACCCGATGTGCGGGTGCGGGCGCACGTCCACCCCCTGCCCCGTCAGAAATTCTGCAGGACCCGCCTGATCGAAGAAAATGAACGGGCCGACCATCTGCCGCTTGGGTGCAGGCAGCGCACGGCGCACCTCGAAGCCGCCGATATCACGGGCGCGCGGCACGATCAGGGTTTCTATCGCGTCGATGCCCACATCATCGGGGCAGCCGGGGTCAAGTGTCGGGTTCCAGCTCATGACTTGATCTCCTTCCTTGCTATCTTGAATGCTTCTGAGGGCGCGGCCCATGGGCAAGAACGTGGGCAAGAACAGGCTGTTCGCCCATCTCGAAGGCGGCATTCGTCGCAGGCGCAACAGCCGCGCAGCCGAACCGCGTCATGTAGCGGCGCATTGCAGAGCGAGCCGGCCGTCGCGCCATCATGCGAGGGGTGGGCCGCGGCCCGCGGAGCCCCGGCATCGAAAGAGGGAAAGGGCCGGCTCCGATCAAACAGTGCATTTCGTTCATGCCATGGGCTTTCCCTGCGGGGATTGCTTGCCGGCGGTCAGTGGTTCGGGCGCAGGCGCGGTAAGCATCTTGTCGCGGCCGGACATGATATCGCCTTGCACCTGTTCAGTCAGTCTTTGCGCATCTCGACGGCGAATATCCTCCAGCGCTTCCGAGACAGAGGCTTCGGTGCAACCGAGGCTCCGCAACCCCTCGGCCCCCATCAGCAAGGCCGATTCCACCGTCTCGCGGATCTCAAAATCCACACCGGCGCGGATGAGTTCCATCGAATGCCCGCGGTCATAACTGCGCGCCAGAACCCTGGCATTAGGAAATTCGTGCTGCGCCAGTTCGACAATCGTGCTGACAGCCCTGCGCTCATCGGCACAGACAAGGATCACCTGCGCTTCAGATGCACCCGAGTGGCGCAGAATATCCAGGCGCGTTCCATCGCCATAATAGACCTTGAAGCCGAAACGCTCAGCTTCGCGGATACGATCAGGATTGCTCTCGATCACCGAAACCTGCGCGCCGCGAGCCAGCAAGACCTGCAGTGCGATCTGCCCAAAACGACCAAAGCCGATGACCAACACCTGGCCACGCAATCCGTCAGCCGCTTCGACCCCGTCCAGCGAGACGGCCTGGTTGTTCAAAAGCCGGTCGGCGGCGATCAGGATCAGCGGGGTAATGGCCATCGACAGGATCACCACCGTTGAGAAGATCGCGTTCTCGCGGCCATCGATCACTCCACCGGTGACGGCTGCGGTATAGAGAACGAAGGCGAATTCGCCGCCTTGAGCAAACATCGCCGTACGGCGAAGCGCGGTCAGGTTGGCACTGCCGAAGACCCGGGCGGTGAAATAAATCGCCGCCGCCTTGACCAGCACGTAGACGACAAGCATCGCGATCAGAAGCGGCCATTCCGCCGCCACGGTCGCAAGGTTCAGCGACATGCCGACGGCAAGAAAGAACAGGCCCATCAACAGGCCCTTGAACGGTTCGATATCGCTTTCGATCTGGTGACGATAGCTTGAGCCGGACAGCATCACGCCGGCCAGAAACGCACCCATCGCCATTGAAAGGCCCACTGCCTCCATCAGAAGCGAGGCACCCAGCACCACCAACAGCGCGCCCGCAGTCAATACCTCGCGCGTGCGCGCGCGCGCAAGCAGCGCAAAGAACGGGTCCAGCAGCCAGTGCCCGGCCACCAGCAGCGCCGCCAAGCCAGCCAGTGCCAGAGCCAGTGCCGCAAGCCCGTCATCGCCCTGACCGACAGGAGAGAGGAAAGCCACCACCACCAGCAGCGGCACGATCAGCAGATCTTCGAACAACAGGATCGAGATCGATTTCTGGCCCTCGGCGCTGGCGATCTCGCCGCGTTCCTGCAAAGTGGACATGATGACCGCGGTCGAGGACAGAACAAACCCCGCCCCTGCAATGAAGGCCGTGATCGGCGCCAGGCCGAACACCATCATCCCCGCAACTGTCAACAGCGCGGTTGCCAGCGAGACCTGCACCAGACCCAAGCCGAAGATCTGGCCGCGCATCACCCAGAGTTTCTGTGGTCGCAGTTCCAGCCCGATCACGAAAAGGAACATAACCACACCGAGCTCAGCGAAATGCAGGATCGTATCGGGATCGACAAAGAACCCCAGCACCGATGGCCCAACCAGCGCTCCGGCGGCAAAATAGCCCAGAACCGAGCCCAGACCCAATCGGCGAAACAGCGGCACAGCAACGACCGCGGCTCCCATCAGCACCACCACCGGACCAATCACCGGCCCCAAGCCCCCTACGGCCATCTGCGTTCCTCCATGTTGCGCTGCGAAACACGTCGCGTGACGGCTCCGGTCGTCGCGAGAATATCGTGCCTGACGCCAATCATACCTGGCGGCAGGCGGTGGGTTTGTCGGTCCAGCGGCTTCGGCCGCACTTCCATCTTAGAGCGGCGGTGCTCTATGAGTTGAGGCAATAGCCAAGCCTTGCCCATGACCTCGAATGGCTGATCGACCGCGAAGCCAGGCCGATCAGAAACCAACTCGATGCGCTTGCAGCATGGTTTGCGACGGCATCGGCGCTGCAAAACAGAAGCGCGCGGCCCCGCGTGAACTGGGCATGCGCATGCAAGCGGGCCAAGGTGGCCGCGCCGCTCGCGAGGATTATGAGATTGGCGGACGTGTCGTCCCGGTTGGCGGCCTTCTTGACCTGCCTCAGGCCCGCGGTGTCTGCGGGAAAGCAATTCTTCCGCCGCGCATTTCCCGTGGTTGTAGTTCGGTGATCAATACTGGCAGTAGTCACGATTGCCCCCTTTCGTTGCCACCAATCTGGCACTCGCGAGAGATTTGGTGCAGAGCGTCCTTTCGCAACCTGGTGTTCGCGATTGCCGAACAGCGCCCGGCGAATTATCCTTTGATCATGCGCTATACACTTGACGAGATCGAGACATTCCTGGCGGTGATCGAGCTTGGCACAGTGACCGCAGCATCGGCGCGGATGAACCTGTCGAAATCGGTTGTCAGCAAGCGCATTGCCGATCTCGAGCGCACGCTCGGTGCGGCCCTGTTCGTCCGCAGTGCAGGCCGGGTTACGCCTACCGAAGCAGCATTGCGCCTTGCAGAGCGGCTGCGCCCGGCACTGACCGATCTGCGCACCGCCATCGAGAGCGAGACTCGAGGCATGGACGGGGCAGGATCGTTGCGGGGCCGACTGGCGATTACCGCGCCGATGAGCTTTGGCACACTCTACCTTGGCCCGATCTTCGCTCGCTTCGCTGCCGCGCACCCAGAGCTGGAACTGCGGATCGACTACGATGACCGCGTGCGCGATCTGATGCGCAAAGGTTTCGATCTGGCCATCCGCATTGGTGAGGCACGCGACAGCGCGTTGATCGGACGGACGCTGTGCACCGACCAGATGATTGCCTGCGCCAGTCCTGACTACCTCTCCCGCCACGGCCACCCCATCACCCCCGAAGACCTGGCGACGCATCAGATACTCGGCTACAACCATCTGCCGGACGGACAGATGTGGCAGTTTGAAGTGGCGGGCAAGCGTGTGTCGGCCCCGGTGCGCAGCCGCCTCACGCTGAACAATGGCGAAGCGATGCGCGATTGTGCTTTGGCCGGGCTGGGGCTGGCCATGTTGCCGCGGTTCATTGTTGCGAGGGAAATCGCGGCAGGCAGGCTGGAACCTGTGCTGCGCGAATGGCGGACCCGCGATATGCCGATCCATGCACTTTGGCCACCGGCGGCTCCGATGCCCGCCAAACTGCGCGCCCTTGTCGATCACTTTGCCGTAGAGCTGGCCGGTGGCAAGCCGTGGGTTCAGGAATAGACCGCGACCGAAGGTGCCCGGACTTGCGATCGCCTGCCGCGACAATCATTGCCGCAACCACGGATATCGCGCCCTGTCTTCATCGCCGTAGTCCGGGTCGAGATAGATGAACAGCCGATGGATCTTGAAATCGCGGATCTCGAACACGTCGCACCAGCGCCCCGCATGGGTGACCCCGGCGCGCCATGGCTTTTCTTTCGCAGTGGTTCCGCTGCTGGTGCCCTCGACGACCACCAGATCGCCCTGGACCACATAGTTGAAATAGGCGTAGTCGTGGTTGACCGCCTTGATGATGCCCATCAGATCGCTGAACAGCCGCTCATAGGCGTCTCGGCCCTGGGCGATGCCCCATTTGGGAAAATAGACCCGGGCGTTGTCATCAAACAGCGACAGGAAGTCACCGCCACGATCAAGTCTGAGCAGATATTCCAGCGCCACCGCCTTTCGCTGCTCATCGCTCATCGGGGCAATTTGGTAGCCGGTGGTGAGCCGTTCGGTCATTGTGTATCTCCCTTGCTTGCTGATGTTTGGAACGGTTGCGGGGTGACCGCGGCCGGGTCCGTGGACGATCTGGTTGCAGAGGCACCTCATGAGAAGGGCCAGTCAGGGCGCGCGCCCCGCTGACGGGTGATGTCGGTCACTTGTTGCGAGGAGCGGTGCTCGCCGGCGCACCCGGAACAACGCGAAATCTGAATGACGCGTGACGAGCCCCCAGAGCCCGCTCGGTGCGAACAGCATCACGAGGATGGCGATGATCCCCAGCCCGAACAGATACCAGCTGCCATAGTCGGCAAAGACGGTTTGCAGCCCCCAGAAGACCAACACTCCCAGAATTGGCCCCTCGAGGCGTCCGATGCCGCCAATGACGACGATGAAGATCACATGGGCGGTCCAACTGGTGACGCTGAAGGCCGCATCGGGGGAAATGCGCGCCGTCTGCATGTAGATCAGCGCACCTACAAGCCCGGTCATGAAACCGGCGGCCAGGAATACCAGCCATTTCACCCGCCGCGCATCGATCCCGACCGAACGCGCCGCCTCGTCGTTGTCGCGCACAGCCGCCAGCGCCAGCCCGGTTCGTGAGCGCAGCAGCGCATGGATTGCCGCGATGGTCAGCAAGCACAACACCAGTGCCAGCCAATAGGCGAGGATGTCGCGCGCCACCGCCTGCCGGACGCCGAACAGATCGGCAATCCATTCAACACCAAGGATACTGGCTGTTGCCTCCCGTGGCAGCGAGGTCCCCGTGCCCCCGCCCAGGGCCTTCCACTGGGCGACCAGCAGTCGCGTCACCTCGGCAACGACCCAGGTGCCGATGGCAAAATAGGCTCCCTGAAGGCGAAAGGCGAAGAAGGCCATTGGGACCGACAGGATCAGCGCCGCCAGTCCGCCGAGCAGAATCGCCGGAACCGGATTCCATCCCCAGAGGATGACACCGCCAAACATGGCATAGGCGCCGATGCCGACAAAGGCTTGCTGCCCCACGGACACCATGCCGCCGTAGCCGGCGACCAGATTCCACAGTTGCGCCAGCATCAGCATCGTCAGGATGAAGAACATGTCCTGGATCACCACCCGCGAGGCATACGCAGGAAGGGCGAAGGCGATGGCGATCATGAGCAGCACGGCAAGGCTCATGAGTTGCGAGGTCCGGTTGCGGTGGGGCATGATGTGGGGTTTCATGATGTCAGTCCTTGCGGGGGGCGCGGTCGGCATTCAGTCCCTGGCCCGGGGAAACAGGCCGCGCGGACGCAGGATCAGCACCGCCAGAAACGCGACATGCCCGGCAAGGATTTGCCATTCCGGGTTGATCTGGGCGCCGACGGTTTGCGCGACACCGATGATGATGCCCCCTGCCAGGGTCCCCCAAAGTGAGCCAAGGCCGCCAACAATCACCGCCTGAAAGGCATAGATCAGCCGCGCCGGGCCGATCGCAGGATCGAAGTTGGAGCGCAGGCCAAGATAGAGCGCGGCGATGGTGATGACGACCATCGCCAGCCCGGTGGCGATGGCGAAGATCTTCTTGGGATCAATTCCCATGAGCGATGCGGTGACCGGATCATCCGACGTTGCACGGCAGGCCCGCCCCAGCGGCGTTGCATACAGCAGCCTGTTGAGCAAAACGATTACCGCGACCGCCGAGGCCAGCGTCAGCAGCGGCAGCGTGCCCACCGTGGCGATGCCCAGATCGAGCGACTGGTTCTCCAACCCGTCGGCGGGCAGGCGGCGACTGTCGGCCGAGAAGGTCTCAAGCATGCCGTTCTGCAGCGCCACGGAAAGCCCGAAGGTCACGAGCAGGGGCGGCAGGATATTGGTGCCAAGAACCCGGTTCAGCACAACGCGCTGCAGGATGTAGCCCAGCGAGAACAGTACCGGCGCTGCAAGCAGCGCCGAAAGGAACGGGTTGAGGCCGGTGAATTCGACAATCAGCAGAATGACGAAAGCCGCTGCGACGATGAGATCGCCATGAGCAAGATTGACCAGCCGCATGATCCCGAAGACCAGCGAGAGGCCGGCGGCGAAAAGCGCATAGAGCCCCCCCAGAAGCACCCCCTGGATGAATGTCTCGAACCAGATCATGGGCGTGCCTCCTCGGCGACGGTTCCGAAGTAGGCGGCGTGGATCGCCTCGCGCGACAGTTCTGCGGGCCGCCCGGCTAGTGTGATCCGGCCTTCCATCATGCAGTAGATCCGGTCGGCGACCGAAAGCGCGCGGCTGATATCCTGCTCCACCAACACCAGCGCCGCACCGCCCTCGCGGATGCGTGGTAAGGCGGCGTAGATATCGCGGATCACTACCGGCGCCAGGCCCAGGCTGATCTCGTCGCAGAGCAGATATTCGGGGTTCGACATCAGCGCTCGTCCAATGGCGACCATCTGCTGCTGCCCGCCCGAAAGCGCCGTTGCCGGACTCCGGCGGCGCTCGCGCAGGATCGGAAACAGCGTATAGATGGTCTCCAGCGTCCAGGGTCCCTTGCCGGAGCGCACCTGGCCACCGATCAGGAGATTCTCCTCGACGCTGAGCGAGGGGAACAGCTTGTGACCCTCCGGCACCATGCTGATTCCGCGGCGCAGGATGCTGTCGGCGCTCAGTGCGCCGATGGCATCGCCGCGATGGTGCACCATCCCGGGGGCAGAGCCCAGCACGCCCGAGATGGATCGCAGCAGCGTTGTCTTGCCGGCACCATTGGCGCCGATGATTGCCACCACTTCGCCGGGCGCGATCTGAATGTCGATGCCGAACAGGGCCTTGAACTGGCCGTATGCCGCTGTCAGCGAAATGGTTTCCAACGTCATATTTCAAGCCCCAGATAGATCTCGCGCACCGCGCGCGACTCCATGACCGCAGCCGGCTCGCCCATGCCGACGACCCTGCCGAAATCCAGCACCAGCAGGCGCTCGACGACCGAGGTCAGCGCGTGCAGGACATGCTCGATCCAGATGATCGTGACCCCCCGCGCGTGGAGGGCGCGGATCGTTTCGACGAGCGCGAGGCATTCCCCCTCGGTCAGGCCGCCGGCGATCTCGTCCAGCAGCAGCAGCTCAGGACCAGTGGCCATGGCGCGGCCCAGCTCCAGCCGCTTTCGGTCCAGCAGCGTCAGGCTGCCGGCCAATTGGTCGGCCCGTGCCAGCAGGCCGATTTCATGCAGGATTTCAACACAATCGGCTTCCACCTGTGCCTCACGAAGGCCACGCCCATAGACCGCAGCGGCGAGCAGGTTCTCGAAAACCGTCATCCCCTCGAACGGCTGCGGGATCTGGAAACTGCGGCCGATACCCATGCGCACCCGGCGCATGGCGGGCATGCGGGTCACATCCTCGCCATGCAGCAATATGCGCCCACTGTCGGCCAGGATATTGCCGGTGATCAGGTTGAACAGCGTCGACTTGCCCGCACCATTGGGCCCGATGACCCCCAGCGCCTGCCCGCGCGGCACCGAGAACGAGACCGCGTCGGCGACCTTCAGCGCGCCGAAACTCTTGCTGACCTTGTCCAGTATCAGAGTGTCACCCAACGCAGCCTCCAGGATTGCCCCCGCTGCGGCCAAGCCGCACCGGAGAAGGGGTCAGACCAGCGATTCCATCACGCCACCGGCGGGAATGTCGGGTGCGGTCTGGTTGTCCACGATCACCAGATCGAAGCGCCCATTGTCCTGCCGCCGCCATTGACCGCCGACCAGCGGGGTCTTGCAGACATTCTGCGCCGCGAAGGGCGGAACTCCCTCGCCATTCCAGGCGACGCGGCCGACGATCGTATCCATGTCGGTTGCGGCGATGGCCGCGGCGACTTCCTCGGGGTTCTCGATATTGGATGCCCGCCCCATCACATTCGCCGCAACTTCCAACAGCGAATGGACAAAACCGATCGGCTGCGTCCAGGGCCGGGCGTATTGTTCGCTAAAGGCCATGGCAAGATCTGCGGCAGATTGCCCGGTCAGCGACGAGGTGAACGGATGCGCGGGGCTCCACCACACTTCCGATGACAAATTGTGCCCGGCCTCGCCCAGCACCTCGACCGCCTGGGGGAACAGAATCGCCTTGGCGACGGTGATGACCTTGGGGGTGAAACCCTGCTGCAGCGACTGGTTGCGGAAGGTGGTGAAATCTGGCGGAATGACAACGCCGGTCACGATCTCGCAGTTCGCGGCGCGGAAGGCGTTGATCTGGGCGCTGAAATCGTCCGTCAGATTCTGGAAGCGGCCGGGATCGCTGACGGTATAGCCCTGCGTGGCAAAGCCCGGCGCCACGCCGGTGCTCGGATTGCCCCAGGCATTGCCATCGGCGTCATTGGGGAACAGACCGCCCACCTGTCGGTTGGTGTCGATCTGGTTCCACATGTTCAGAAAGACTGCGATCACATCTTCCAGCCCCCAGAAGTAATGGAAGGCAAAGTCGAATGGCCGCCAGCTTTCAGGGGCGCCCGGATTGCCCTGCTGGCCGATGAACCACGGCTGCCATGGGGCCTTGGTGGAAATGCAGGGTATGCCCTCGGCCTCACAGGTGGTGGCAACGGGGTTCGTGGTCTCCGGCGTTGATGCGACAACAATCAGGTTCACTTCGTCACGCGCGATCAACTCGCGTGTAACAGCGGCGGCGCGATCGGGGTTCGACTGGCTGTCACGCGTGATGACCTCGAATTCCTGACCCGCATGTGTGGCGAGAAAGGTTGCGATGTTGTAGGCGTCGCTCTCCGCGAATGCGGCCAATGGCCCGGATTGCGGGCTTACATAGCCCAGCTTGATCCGCGCCCCCCGTGCGAGCGCGGGCGTGCACAGCCCTGGCGTCGTCATGGCAAATCCGGTGGCCGCACCGGCCTTCAGCAGTTTCCGTCGCGTAAGCATCTACTTTCTCCTCCCGTTCTCACCGCTTGGCCATATGAGGCCTTGGGCTTTCGGATGTGCCGCTTTCGCTCCGTCCTGGCTTGATGCAATGGCCGGCGCGCGCGAACGGCAACTCCCGGCAATGTCAGCCACACGCGATGCATCATGTCAACAATAATATATTATTGATCGCTATATCTATTCCCTTAACCTCGCGCATCCTGCCCTTGCGACACGATCTATAATTGCAAGTATAATATATTTTTGTTGACCTGATGCGCGGTAACGGGCAAGCTTGCGGGCGAGGACGAAGGCCGGTTTGCGGGCCGCGTCCCTATTGTTGCAGCACGAGGGGGAGTGCCGATGTCAGACCTGATCGAAACGGATGTCCTGATCGTGGGGAGCGGACCTGCCGGCACGACTGCCGCAGCCTTGCTGAGCACCCACGGAATCCGCAACATGATGGTGACGAGATTTGGCTGGCTGGCCGATACGCCAAGGGCCCATATCACCAATCAACGCACCATGGAGGTGATGCGCGACCTCGGTCTTGAGCAGGCGGCCATCGACGTCTCCAGCAAGCAGAATCTGATGGCCAACAATGTGTTCTGCCACAGCCTCACCGGCGAGGAATTCGGCCGCATCCTGGCCTGGGGGAACCATCCGGCACGCAAGGCAGACTATGAACTCGCCAGCCCCTGCTCCATTTGCGACATTCCGCAGACCTATCTTGAACCGATACTCTTTCAGGCGGCGGCCAAGCGCGGCACCGCAGTGCGCATGAATGCCGAATTCGTCGCGCTCGAACAGGATGCAGAGCAGGTCACGGCCACCATCCGTGACCGGTTGAACGGCAAGACCTTCAAGGTGCGGGCGAAATATCTGCTTGGTGCCGATGGCGCGCGCAGCACCGTGGCCGAAGCCATAGGGCTGCCGATGGCTGGCCGGCTGGGGCTTTCGGCCAGCACCAATGTGATCTTCAAGGCTGATCTGAGCAAATATGTCGCCCATCGGCCGAGCGTGCTTTACTGGATCCTGCAGCCGGGGCTGGATATTGGCGGGATCGGTGCCGGGGTGTTGCGGATGGTGCGGCCCTGGCACGAATGGCAAGCGATCTGGGGCGTCGATCTCGACAAATGCGAGACCAACATCACCCATGCCGAAGCCGAGGCCGCGCTGCGCAAGATGATCGGCGACGAGGACATTCCGCTAACGGTGACCTCGACCGCCGTCTGGACCGTCAACAACATGTATGCCGAACAGTATTCCGTTGGGCGGGTGTTCTGCATGGGAGACGCGGTGCATCGCCACCCGCCACTCAATGGCCTTGGCTCGAATACCAGCATCCAGGATGCGTTCAACCTTAGCTGGAAGTTGGCTGCGGTGCTCAAGGAACAGGCGGGGGCGGCTCTTCTGGACAGCTATTCCAGCGAACGGCAGCCAATCGGCAAGCAGGTGGTCACCCGCGCCAACCGGAGCATCGAGGACTACCCGCCGATCTTCGAGGCGCTGGGTCTCATCGGAGCGGCCGACGCGGCCGGCGCCACCGCCCAGATCGCGGCGAGAAAGGCCCCGACAGCCGAAGGCAAGGAGCGCCGGACAAAACTCTATGCTGCGATCCAGCAGAAGAACTACGAGTTCAACACCCATGGCGTGGAACTCGGCCAGCGCTACCGGGCCTCGTCAGCTATTGTCCCTGACGGTACCGAGGAACCTGCCTATACCCGCGATCCCGAGCTCTATTTCCACCCCACAACCTGGCCGGGCGCGCGGCTGCCGCATGTTTGGCTGGAACGCGACGGGCAGCGCGTTTCAAGCCTGGATCTGTGTGGCAAGGGAAGATTCGTCGTGTTGACCGGTATCGGAGGGGATGGCTGGAAAGCTGCGGCGGCGGTGATGGCGAAACGATTCGGCATCGAAATCGAGGCACTGACCATCGGCCCTTCCGGCTGTGATGCTATGGATATCTATGCCGACTGGTTTCGCGCCAGCGAGATCGAGGAAGATGGTTGCCTGCTGGTTCGGCCAGACCATCATATCGCCTGGCGTGCCTTCAGCGCCATGCCGGATGCGGCGGCAAAGCTGGGCGAGGTCCTGGAAAAGATCCTGGCAAGGGACTGAGCCCATCGCCGGTATTGCTATCGCACCGGGTCCGCGGCAGCCGGCCCGGTGCCTTTCGCGGGTGATTGCCTTGGCTTTGCGCCGACACCCGACACAAGCAGTATCCGTGTCGTCTTCTCCAGATGGGCCCGCAGTTCGGCACTGGCGCGCTTGCTGTCGCGGGCGATGGCAGCATCGGCAATCGCCCTATGTTCAGCGCCGAGATCACGCTTCTCGGTATCGAGCGGCACCGAGAAGCGGCGGTAGCGCTCCGATTGCGCGTAAAGCAACTCGCGGATTCGCAGCAGTGTCGGGCTGTCGCACGCAGCGACCAGCGCGGCATGAAACCGTTCGTGCGCCCTCGCCCAGTCCTCGCTGACCCGGCCCGGATCCTTGTCATCATGGAGCTCGATCCGCGAAAGTTCGAACAGGCTTGAAACGATGCCGGTTTCCCAGCGCAAATCGCCGTTCGCAATGGCGTTTTCGAGGCAAAGGGTCTCGATCGTGACGCGGACCCGTGTCACATCCTCCAGCTCGTCCTGCGTTACCGGAGTGACCGAGAACCCCTTGTGCGGCTCGGCGATGACAAGCCCCTCGGAAGCCAGCCGCGAGAGCGCTTCACGCACGGCGCCAAGCCCGAAACCGAATTTCTTGCACAGATCGGAGATCACCAGCTTGGTGCCCGGCCGTAGCCGGCATGCGAGGATCTCGGCGCGCAAATGTGCATAAGTCTCGGCGGTCAGGCTGCTCGGCTTGCTGGACGGCATGTCTGCTTCCTTGGGGTTCTTTTCCGGCTGCGCCCGAACAGTCAACGGGTCGGCGAACCGGCTTGGAGCGCTGAATGTTCCAAGCCTAGCACTGGCGGGAATAAGACGTCAATTCGCTAATAATATATTATCTGTTGATTGATAGATCAGATATGCTACGATGACCCTGAAGCAGAGGAGTCGTGCAATGCGTTTCATCTCATACTCGGTTGGTGGTGTCCCCGGGCTGGCGGTATCCAGCGGCGAAGGTTGGCATGGGCTCACCAGCGCCAGTTCCGCGTTTCCCGGCGATCTGCTGTCGCTGATCCGGCGGGGCGGCAACGCGCTGGAGGCAGCGGCAGCGGTTCTGCGCGACGCGCCGGCCGTGGACATCGACAGTGTGGTCCTGTTGCCGCCGCTCTCGGCGCCCGAAAAGATCGTTTGCGTCGGATTGAACTATCGGGACCATTCTGCCGAAAGCGGCTTCCAGCAACCGGACTATCCGACGCTGTTTGGGCGTTTCAACTCCGGCCTGATTGGCCACAACGAACCGATGCTGCGCCCGGAGGTTTCCGAGCAACTCGACTACGAAGGCGAACTCGCGGCGATCATCGGCAAGACAGCGCGCGATGTCAGCGTCGAGGATGCGCTCGAGCATGTGCTTGGCTATTCGATCTTCAACGACGGGTCGGTGCGCGACTATCAGTTCAAGTCGCCGCAATGGACCGCCGGCAAGAACTTTGATGGCACCGGCGCCTTCGGCCCCTGGTTGGTCACCGCCGACGAGCTGCCGCCGGGCTGTGAGGGGCTGCAGCTGCAAACCCGGCTGAACGGAGCCGTGGTTCAGCAGGCCTCGATCAGCGACATGGTGTTCCCGGTGGCCGAGTTGGTGTCGATCATTTCCGGCTTCATGACACTGCAGCCCGGCGATGTGATCGTCACGGGCACCCCCGCTGGCGTCGGCCTGGCGCGCGATCCGAAACTGTTCATGCGCGATGGCGATCTGTGCGAGGTGGAAATCGAGGGTATCGGCATACTCGCCAACCCCATCCGCGACCGCGCGGCCCTGCACGACAATTCCGCCGCCTGACCACCGCGTGGTCCTGAAGCAGCACGATTGGGGAGGAACCGATGACAGCGATTACGGGAAAGGTGCAGATCTCCAAGCGCCCGGGGGAACTGGGCGCCCATTCGATGGACAATTTCAACATGGTGGTGCCCGATCTTGTCGCCGCCGAAACCTTCTATCGCGGCTTCGGGTTGGATGTGCGTGAAGAGGGCGACGGGCTTGGCCTCTATACTTTCGGCTCCGCACATCGCTGGGCCAGCCTTGCCGAGGGTCGCAAGAAGAAGCTGAACCACCTCTCTTTCGGCGTATTCGAAGAGGATTTCGGGCCGATGAAGCGCCGCATCGAGGCTGCGGGCGTCCGGCTCATGGATGCCCCACCGGGGATCGGTTCGGATGGAATCTGGTTTCACGATCACAATGGCATCCTCGTCGAGGTCAAGGTGGCAGAAAAAACCTCTCCCGATGCCAAGGCGTCGTTTGACATGACCAGCAGCGCACCGGGGGTTGCCGGCGCCCCGGCGCGCTCGCAGGCGACACCGGTTCGGCCGTCGCGGCTGGCACATCTGCTGGTCTTTACCGCCGATGTGCCCGGTGCGATCAAATTCTATTCGCAAACGCTTGGGTTGCGGCTGTCGGACCGTTCAGGCGACGGCATCTGCTTCATGCATGGCATCCATGGATCGGATCACCACCTGATCGCCTTTGCCAAGTCAAGCGCCCCCGGGCTGCATCATTGCAGCTGGGATGTCGGCTCCATCGACGAGATCGGCAAGGGCGCGATGCAGATGGCGGACAAGGGTTTCGACAAGGGTTGGGGGCTGGGCCGGCATGTTCTGGGCTCGAACTATTTCCACTATGTCCGCGATCCCTGGGGCAGCTATTCGGAATATTCCGCCGATATCGACTACATCCCGGTCAGCCATGACTGGGAGGCCGGCGATCACCCGCCAGAGGATTCCTTCTATCTCTGGGGGCCGGAACCGCCAGCCGATTTCGTCGTGAATCACGAAGCCCCTGACTGAGGGCCGAGCCCGATAGCGGCAAGGGGTGGAGAATGACCAAAGCGCGGCAACCCAAAGTTGGATCGCCCCGGGCATCCGAGATGGAGGAAGGGCGATGAGACGATTCCTGCTGGCACCGATATCCCCGCTCGCGCGCTTCCTGCGCCTCACGGCAGCGGCGTGTCTGTTCCTGATGATGTTGCTTTCGGTGATCGACGTCATCGGGCGCTACTTCATGCGTCCGCTGTTCGGCGCCACCGAAATGATCCAGTTGCTGCTGGCGATCACGATCTTTGCCGCCATCGGCCTGACCAGTCTGGCCCGCGGGCATGTAACGGTCGATATCCTGGAGCCGATCATCGACCGCTATGCGGCAAGGCCGCGGCGGCGGCTGGTGCAGTTTGCCAGCCTGCTGACCTTCGCGATGATCGTGCATCAGTTGTCGCGCATCGCGCTCACTTCGGCCGCCACCGAACGGCGCACCCTGGTGCTTGAATGGCCGGTGGCCTGGGCGATCGGGCTCTGTGCGATCTTCATGTTGGCGGCCTTCTGGATCGAACTTGCCACCCCCCGGCCGAACCACAGCAACGACGACCCGGCCAATGCCAGCGAGGAAAACAGATCATGACCGAGTCGCTGATTGCCGTCACCATCCTGCTGGTGCTGTGCTTCGTCGGTGTGCGCATCGGTGTGGCAACCTTTCTGGTCGGCTATATCGGATTCGCGCTCGAACGGGGCATCGGCCCGGCTGCGCAGATGAGCGGCCAAGTCATTCTTGAAACCGCGATGAACTATAACCTGTCAGTGATCCCGCTGTTCATCCTGATGGGCGTCTTCATCTTTCGTGCCGATGTCTCGTCGGAACTCTATGCCGCTGCGCATCGCCGTTTTCGTCGCACGCGTGGCGGGCTGGCCCATTCGACGGTGCTGGCCAGCGCCGGTTTCGCCGCGGTCTGCGGCTCGTCCCTGGCCACTGCGGCCACGATGACCAAGGTGGCTATGCCCTCGATGCGCCACTACGGCTATCGCGATTCTCTCTCTACCGGGGTGGTGGCGGCAGGCGCCACGCTTGGCATCATGATCCCGCCCTCGGTGCCGCTGGTGATCTATGGGATCATTGCCGAGCAGGATATCGGCAAGCTGTTCCTTGCCGGAACGCTGCCCGGGATAATGCTGGTGGGGCTGTTTCTTGCGACCGTCGCGATCTGGGTGCGGTTGCAGCGCTCGGCCGCGCCCTTCGATCCCGCTACCGCCCTGGCGCCGGCCAAGCCTCTTGTCGGCGCGGCCGGCAGAGCGCGTGTCGTGGTGCCGGTGATCGCATTGTTCGTGCTGGTGCTCGGCGGCATCTACGGGCGGCTTTTCACCCCGACCGAAGCAGCCGGCGTCGGGGCAGCCGGGGCAGCGCTGATCGCCCTGGCGCGCGGGAAACTTCGCAGCCTGGGCGAATGGGTGGAAGTGCTTGTCGAGGCGGCCCGCACGACGGGAGCCTTGTTCATGGTCGTTTTCGGCGCGCTGGTTTTTGCCGAATACGCCAACTACATCGGCCTGCCCTTCGCCATCACCGAATGGGTCCGGGCAATGAATCTCACGCCCTTCGGCCTGGTGCTGATGATCGCGGTGATCGCCATCATCATGGGCATGGTGTTCGAATCCATCGGCATCCTGTTGCTGTTGGTGCCGGTATTCATGCCGGCCCTGCTGGCGGCCGGGGTGGACCTGATCTGGTTCGGCATCATCATCGTCCTGGTGATCGAAATGGGCCTGATCTCGCCGCCGCTGGGCATGAATGTCTTTGTCGTCAAGTCGGTGCTGCCGGACGCCCGCATGGCCGAGATGTTTCGCGGCGTGATCCCCTTCGTTCTCGCCATGCTGATCGGCCTGATCATCGTGCTGCTGTTCCCGCCAATTGCCACCGCCATTCCAGGCTTGCTCTGAGCCCGCCGCCGAGTCCGTTCAACAAGGAGGACCAACCAATGCTGAAACGAACCATGAGCCTCGCTGCCGCCTGTCTTCTGGCACTCGGCGCTCCTGCTCAAGCGCAGACGCGCATCGTCGCCAATTGCTTCTTCCCGCCCCAGCATTTCGTCTGCGCCGAGGTGTTGGCGGGTTGGGCCGAGGATGTCGCCCGCGTCACCGAGGGAAGGGTGCGGGTTACCACGCCAGCGCGCAGCATGGCCCCGCCACCTGAACAGCTTGCCTCGGTGCGCGGCGGTGTGTTTGACGCTGGCTTCCAGTTCAACGGGTTCATCGCCGACGAGATCGTCGGCCCTGCGGTGTCCCTGCAGCCGTTCACGGCGACGGGTGACGCCCGCGCCAATTCGGTGGCGCTGTGGCGCACCTATGAGACCTATCTCGCGGATGCCGACGAATTTTCCGGCGTGCAGTTGCTGGGGCTTTTCGTTGCGCCGGGGGTGGATCTCTACGCCATGCAGGAGCCGCCGATCACCAGTCTGGAGGATCTGCAGCGTCGCCGGATGTGGGCCGCGCCGGGCGTGACAGCGCGTATCCTGCGCGACATCGGCTCTCCGGTCGTGTCCGGCCCCGCCGTGCAGATGACCGAGCTGATCCAGCGCGGGGTGGTGGATGGTTATGTCGGCATTCCGGCCTCGGATGCCGTGGCGTTCAACGTGCTGCCCTATGCCCGTTCCGCTACCCGCACCCAAGCCAAGATCTCTGCCCCGTCATTCTCGTTCTTCGTCAGCCAGGCGGTCTGGGAACGTATCGTCGAAAGCGATCGCGCGGCCATCCTGTCGGTCTCGGGCGAGGCCTTCGCCGAGCGCGCCGGCCTGGCCTGGGCGGGCGCCGAGTCCAGAGCATTGATCAGCATGAGCGAGGCCTTGTCGGTGCCGGTGATCGACGCGTCTGAGGAATTCGAGGCAGCATTGCGCGCGGCCGCAGAACCCTTTGCCGAGGAATGGATCGCCGCCGCGAATGCACGCGGGATCGATGCCGCGGCAGCGCTTGAGTTCTATCGCAGCACCGCCCAGTCTTTGGCGGAATACTGAGGAAGCACGCCATGGGAGAGGCTCGCAACATACTGTGGATCATGTGCGACCAACTGCGCTGGGACTATCTGTCCTGCTATGGCCATCCGCATCTTCACACTCCGCATATCGACCGGCTGGCAGCGCGCGGCGTGCAGTTCCAGAACGCCTATGTCCAGTCGCCGTTTTGCGGGCCCTCGCGAATGAGCGCCTATACCGGGCGTTACTGCCGCTCGCATGGCGTCACCTGGAACGGCTTTCCGCTGCGCGTCGGCGAGCCAACCCTGGGCGACCACCTTCGCCGCCTCGGTGTGAACCCGGTCATCGTCGGCAAGACGCATATGGTCGCCGATACCGCCGGGATGGATTGGCTGGGCATCGACCCCGGATCGACGATCGGCCTGCATATCGCGGAATGCGGCTTTGAGCCCTATGAACGCGACGATGGCATCCATCCCTATGGACCCTATGATCCTGCTCCGGCCTATGACGACCACCTGCGCCAGCATGGGCTCGTTTCCGACAACCCTTGGGAGGATTTCGCGAATTCCGGCAAAGCCGACGATGGCACGCTGCTGTCGGGCTGGTTGCTGAAATACTCGCGCTTGCCCGCCAACATTCCCGAAGAACTCTCGGAAACCCCCTACATGACCCGCCGCGCGATGGATTTCATGGAACAGGCCGGCGACCGGCCGTGGCTGTGCCATCTTTCCTTCATCAAGCCGCACTGGCCCTATATCGTGCCGCCCCCCTATCACGACATGTATGGGCGCGAGCATATCCTGCCGCCGGTGCGGTCCGAGGCCGAAAAGCACACCGACCATCCGGTGTTCCGCGCCTATATCGAAAGCCGGATCTGCCGCACTTTCGCCCGCGATGAGGTGCGCGAAACGGTGATTCCCGCCTATATGGGGCTGATCAAGCAGATCGACGATCAGATGGGCAAGCTCTTTGCCTTCATGGAAGCTCGGGGGCTGATGGAGAACACCATGATCGTGTTCACCTCCGATCATGGCGACTATCTCGGCGACCACTGGATGGGCGAAAAGGATCTGTTCCATGATGCTTCCGTCAAGGTGCCGCTGATCATCTATGATCCACGGCAACAGGCGGATGCTACGCGCGGGCAAAAGCGCGACGAACTGGTGGAAATGATCGACCTCGCCCCCACCTTCCTGGAGTTCTTCAACGGCGCGGCGCTGCCCCATATCCTTGAGGGGCACAGCCTTGCACCGCTGCTGCATGCCGCGGATCGCCCGGCCAACTGGCGGCGCTACGCGATCTCTGAATATGATTATGCAACCCGCGAGGCCCGCCAGACCCTCGGCATCGACCAGAACGATGCGCGGCTGGTGATGGTGCGCGACGCGCACTGGAAATACGTCCATGCCGAGGGCTTCCGCCCGATGCTGTTCGACCTGCAATACGATCCGCAGGAACTGCGCGACCTCGGTGCCAGCCCTGACCACGAGGCGGTGCGCCAGCGGCTATACGAGGCATTATGCACCTGGGCGCGCCAGCATCACAACCGCATCACCGTCAGCCCCGAACGCGTGGAGGCGATGACCGGCGGAGAGCCTCCGGGCGTGCTGATCGGCTTCTGGGACGAGCCTGAATTTGAAGCAGAATTTGGAAAACCTTTCGCGGAACGTCCTTAGGCCCCAGCCCAGCGCCAGAGCCATCTTCAGGCGCGGCGCGGCGGTTTTCGATGATGACTCGATCCGGATCTGATGGCTCATGCACCAGCCTGCCCTACCTGCCGATCATCGTTGATATCTGACCGTTGCAGAGCTTCCGGGAGCGGTGCACGGGGCATGGAGGCTGGGGGTTGGCCTGTGCCCTGAATATGGCCGGTGAACCCGGATGCCCGCGCCAGACAGGGCATTCGGGTTGCCGCCCGGCCGGCGGCCTTTGTCCGCACTGTGCGCAGGTGCACAGCCTCTGATGAACACGCAGCACTATGAATATTGCCCTCGATGGTCCAGATTCAGCCAAACACGCATGGGAGCTTCACATGACCTTCAGACCTGTCGCCGCCACCAGCAAGGCCCAACCCGCCATCGAGGGCGCGGGCGTTCATCTGCAGCGCGTCTTCGGCTTCGGTGATCCCTCGCTGACCGATCCGTTCCTGATGATGGACGATTTCCGCAACGACGATCCGCGGCTCTATTCGCGCGGCTTTCCCTGGCATCCCCATCGCGGGATCGAGACCATTACCTATGTGCTGGAGGGGAAGGTCGAACATGCCGACTCGCTGGGCAACCGGGGTCTGCTTGGTGCTGGCAGCGTGCAATGGATGACGGCGGGCTCGGGCATCGTGCATCAGGAGATGCCCTCGGGTGATGCCAAGGGCCGCATGCATGGCTTCCAGCTCTGGGCCAATCTGCCCGCTGCGCTGAAGATGACCAAGCCGCGTTATCAGGATGTCTCACGCAGCGATATCCCGGTTGAGGGCGATGAAGACGGCACGATCGTGAAGGTGATCATCGGCTCCTTCTGGGGCAAGACCGGGCCGGTGGACGGCATCGCGGCCAATCCGATGCTGCTGGACATCTCTGTCCCGCCGGGGCGGCGCAAGGTCTTCCCGGTGGATACCCGGGCGAACGCGCTTGCCTATGTGTTTGCCGGTTCCGGCAGCTTTCGGGATGCCAGCGCCCCGGTGGGGATCAAGGTCGAGAAGGAATTTCAGGGCGCGGAGCTGAACATCCGCGACCAGACCGGCAATCGGACGCTGGTCCGTTTTGGCGCCGGCGATGAAATCACCGTTCAGGCGGGGGATGAAGGCATCCGCTTCCTGCTCATGACCGGCCGGCCGATCCAGGAGCCGGTGGCCTGGCACGGGCCGATCGTGATGAACACCCAGGAAGAGCTGCGCCAGGCCTTGAAGGAGCTGCAAAACGGGACGTTCATCAAGGAAGGGTGAGTCTGGATAGCCGCGCCTTTGGTGGTGGCGATGAACCATAAAGCCTATGACCACCTGCCGGAGGATCTGCCCGCCATCCTCGACGCGCATTCGGCCCTGAGGCTGGCCGACTGGATCGGCGCGACTATGGATGCCTCCGATGCGCCAGCGCGCAATATCGCGGGGGAGGGCGGCAATGCCATCATCTCCATCGAGGGCGAGGCGCGGGCCGCCTGGCCGGAGGCTGGCGCGCGGGTGCGCGCCTCCTGGGTGAAGGCGATGACGGCGGCTGGCGTTGATTGCGCCATGCTGATCTCAATGGCGGAGCGGCTGGCGGTGGATGAACTGGCCACTCAAGAGGCGTCGGGGAGCATGACCTGACCGACTGGCTGAGGAAAGAGGCTGGCAAGGGCGTCGGTCGCGGTGATCAAGCTTGCCGTATCCGCTCCAGGTATGAAAGCTCCATCGGAGATGGGGACGGGCGTGGTCAGTTCCAGGCGACGGGCACCGCGAGCGGGCCGCGGAAGGCCCAGCCTGCGAACGGGGCCGCGCCCGCCAGACGCAGGCCCGGCAGGCGTGCAAACAGACGCGGCAGCGCCACCTCGGCGATCAGGGCGCGGCTGGCCCAGGCGCCGGCGCAGAAATGTGGCCCCGCGCCGAAGGCGACCGAGGGGCCGACATCGCGGGAGATGTCGAAACGGTCGGCGTCGTTCCAGATCCGCTCGTCGCGATTGGCCGAACCGAACATCAGAAACACCCGCTCCTCGGGCTCGAAGCGCACACCGGCCTCAATATGGGGCTGGGCCACGCGGCGCGGCGACATGCCGATGGGCGCGATCCAGCGGGTATATTCCTCGAAGGCCTGCATCCAGCTTGCCTGCCCGGCCTGAACCGTCGCCAGCGCCGCTGGATGGCTGAGCAGTGCCCAGGCCGCCCCGGCGATGGCATCGCGCGGCTCGTTCTGCCCGCCCGAAATGGCCAGCTTCACATTCGCCCGCATCTGCGCATCCGACAGTCCCGCTTGCAGCTGAACCGAAATCAGCGAGGCATCCGGGGCGCGGGTCAGTTCCGGCAGGCGTTCATTGATATGGCGGTCGATCGAGGCGGTGCAGTCATTGCAGCGCGCCTCGACTTCCGGGTCGCCGAGATAGTTGGCGATGCCGTCGATCATCCCCTGGCTGACCCGGTCCATCTCGGCGAAATGCATGTTGGTCAGCCCGGTGATCGCCTTGAGCGCCTCGGCCGAGAGGGGGAGAGCGTAGTCGCGCACCAGATCGGCGCGGCCGAGCGGGACAAGCGCATCAAGGATCGCATCCGCTGCCCGTTCGAAGTCCGCGAGCCAGACATCGCGCACCGTCCGCGGCGAGACCGAGGGAAAGATCGCCCGGCGCTCGGCCATATGCGCCGCGCCGTCCTTGCGCATCATGTTCTCGCCCATCAGCAGGGTCATCAGCCCGCCTGGCTGGTGCGAGGAAAAGACATCGATGCGCTTTTCCAGCCGGAACACCTCGTCGCGCCGGACGATAAGCGTGGCGCCCAGTTGCGGCACCCTGACGAAGGGGCCGAGGGCACGCATCCGGGCAAGGTCCGGATAGGGGTCAGCGTGAAAGGCGGCGGGGTCGATCTCATGGACGGGCGCTTCGGACATCTCGTTTCCTCTCCGTCGCTGCCGGGCACGAAGCGAGGTAGTTCAGCCGGCGTTCCCCAAGTAGCGTGGCGACCGACCGGAAGGTCGCTTGAATCGGCCCGCTGGACAAGTGCAATTCGCCCCGAGCGACGGCTGCTGGTCGATCAGATCCCGCCCGAGCAGGAGATCACCACCTTCGCCGCCGACGGCGCCTTCGCCAAAGCCGCCGATCAGCGGGCATACCAGCGGCAGCAATGCCCCCTCGCCCGCGCCCCCGGAAGCGACCCGGGAACCCTCAGCCCGCGGCGCTGAGCGGTTGGATACGCTCGGCGCGAAACCCGTCGGCCAGCCGGATCAGCCTGATGTCACGCACCACCCCGCCGGTATGAAACGGATCTCCCTCGGCAAAGGCCCGCGCCGCCGCTTCGGTTTCGCATTGCAGGATGCCGAAATTGCCGGTGCCGTTGCCGGCATCGTCCCAGAGCGCCGATCCGGTCAGCACCACCGCCAGCCCCTCGCCGCCCGAAGCGACCCAGGCGCGATGGGCCGGGCGCAGGCTGTCGCGCAGCGCGGCAACGCCCGGTCCATCATCATGCGTGCAGAGCATCAGAAAATACATCAGGCCGCATTCTCCAGCAAAACCATGCCGGCGCCGGTCATCGAGGCAGGCGCGAAATAGTGGCGGTGCAGGGTGTTGACCTGCGCATCCATGCAGCCGCGCATCACCAGCCACATGATCAGCTCGGCCCCTTCGGAGCCGAATTCCTCGACATAATCCTCACGGCTCATGGCGCGGTAGCGCGCCGGATCGGCGCCGATGCGGTCGATCCAGGCGCGGTCGGCCTCGGGGTTGATGAACCCGGCGCGCGCGCCCTGAAGCTGGTGCGACAGCCCGCCCGTGCCCATGACGATAATCTTCTCGTCGCCCGGGTAGCTTTCGATCGCGCGGCGCAACAGAATGCCCAGATCCCACATCCGCTGCGGGGTGGGGATCGGATACTGGATGGTGTTGACCAGGATCGGCACAACCCGCACCGGCCAGACCTCGGGCCGGCCGAAGATCAGCTCCATCGGCACCTGCAACCCGTGATCGACATCGAGCTCGCGGCATATCATCGGGTCGAAATGCCCCTCGACCATGCAATCCGCCAGATGCCAGGCGAAATCCGCGGCCCCCGGAAAATCCGGCACGGCGCGCGGCCCCCAGCCTTCGTCGGCGGGGCGGTATTCATCGGCAACGCCAAGGGCGAGCGTGGGCACGCGGTCCAGAAACACCGAATTGCCGTGGTCATTATAGACCACCACCGCAATGTCGGGCTTGCGCGCGGCCACCCAGTCCTGCGCGACGGTATAGCCATCGAAGAAGGGCTTCCATTCGGCGCTGTCGCGCAGGCCCTTGTCCAGCGCTGCGGCAATCGAGGGGACATGGCTTGTCCCCAGACCAGCAAGCAATTCAGCCATTGGTCACCTTTCCCAGGCGCGTCTCCAGAAACTCCTGCAGGCTCAGGCCGGCCTGCGCGGCGCCGATCTCGCGAATGGGCGTGGGATCGACGGCCGAGATCTTCAGGATATAGAAGAGATTGCCGCCAAGGCGCACCATCTCGGCCCAATCCCTTGCCTTCACGGCGGCGCGCTGCTCGGGCGTGATCTTGAAGCGGTCAAGATAGGCATCCTCATCGGCCAGAAAGGCCGCGCGCCCCTCGGGGCTGGACAGGCCCATGGCCATCTTGTTGAGCGCATAGCCGGCATTGGCGCGGCGGCGGTCGAACATCGGGGTGTCTGGGATCTTGTCCGGAATTGTTTCGCTGGGGGTCATGATGCGTCCTCGGTTTGTCGTGCCAGCACCGCAGCCACCCATTGCGCCAACAGGCCGGCCACGGCTTGGGGTTGTTCGACAGGGGCGAAATGCCCCGCCGCCTCGATGATCTCCAGCCGCGCCTGCGGGCAGAGCCGGGCGATCTCTTCATGCTGGGCCACGGGGCTCCACTGGTCCTGTCGGGCGGCAATCAGAAGCATCGGCCCGCCATAGCCGCCAATGCTCTGGCTGGCATCCGGCCGGTTGAGCAGCGCCCGCATCTGGCGGGCGTGAATTTCGGGTGTCATGCGGGAAACCATGCTGGTCAGCCCCGCCATCATACGCGGATCGGGCGTCAGGCCCTGAGCCATCATGCCCGGCAACCAGTGCTCGGCGAGGCGCTCCATACCCTCGGCAAAGGCAAGGTCGATCAGCGCCTGGCGCTTGGCCTCCTCGCCATCCTTGCGCGGATGGATGCCGGTATTGAGCAGCGCCAGCCCGACCACCCGCTCCGGCGCAAGCCGCGCCATCTCCATCGCAACGCGCCCGCCCATCGAATGCCCGGCCAGGATCAGCGCCCCGCCGTGGCGCGCCAGCAGATCCTCGGCCATGGCGGTGATCGAGGGCTGCACCGTCACATCGGCGACAATCGCGGTCAGCGGCGAAAGCGCCGCTTGGGTGGCGGTCCAGACATGGCCATCGCAGATCAGGCCCGGGATCAGCAGGATTTGTGTCATCGGCACCCTCCGGGATGGTGGCGGGCTGGGGCTGGCCGGCGCGCGTGGCGCCGGCCCGGGGTTGGTTCGGGGCAGGCTCAGCTGCCCTTGGTGCGCCAGCTGTCCGCGTAGTTTTCGCGAGCTTCCTTGGCATAGGGCGTGGGCGCCACGCGCACGCGGATCTCGGCCTGTTTGTGGCGCTCGGTCGAGGTCTTGCCGGTCGGCTCGGGCTCGCCCCATTTCAGGGTCAGCACATCGCCCTCCTGCACCGAACGGTCAACCACACCGAGGCTGAGCAGGCAGCGCTCGTTATAGCTGTAGCCGTTGAACATCGACATGCCGACCATCTTGCCGTCGTGCATGACCATATCCGCGCTCGACGAGGCATAGTTCGGCTGCGGGAAATCGATCCACTTGTAGGGGATGCCTTCCTCGAACGCCGAGGCGATGACCTTCAGCACGTCCTCGCGGTTCCACTCGAAGGTGACCTTCTTGCGGTTCTTCGGGCTGCCCTTCATCGCTTCCAGCGCGGCCTTGCCGATGAAATCGGGCTTCTTCCAGCCGATGTAGAAATCATAGCCCAGCTCGAACGGGTTGACGTAGTAATCCTCGATATTGTCCGAGACGAAGCTGCCGCCGATGGCGCCCGCGGCCTCGTAGCTGTCGGCACCCAGCCAGTCGCGGTAATCGGCCAGCATGCCGTCGCCGGTATAGATGCCCGGCAGCGGCGAGGGGATCCAGCCCGATTCCAGCGTATTGGTCGAATAGGCGCGGCTGCCGCACTGCACCAGATTGACGCCGGCATCGCGCGCGGCTTGCAGGATGGTCGAGTGGATGTAGTCCTTGTCCTTGTAGGGGCCCCAGATCTCCAGCCCCGGCGCGCCGGACATACCGTGGCGCAGCGCCTGCACCTTCTTCGAGCCGATGTTGATCCAGTCGACATGGAAGAACTTGATGTCGGGGATCGGACCGCCGTTCATCTTCTCGAAGATCTTCGGCGCGTCCGGCCCCTGGATCTGGTAGCGGTAATGCTCGCGCAGCACACGCTCGCCCTCGGGGCGCGAGGGGCTGCGCGGATCATAGCGCAGCCGCACGTTCCACTTGCCCCAGGCAGCGCAGAACATCAGCCAGTTCGAAGTCGGCGCGCGCCCGACGAGGATATATTTGTCCTCGCGCTCGCGGAAAATGATGTGATCGCCGATCACATGGCCGTTCGGCGTTACCGGTACGAAATGCTTGGCGCGGTTCAGGTCGAAATTGGCAAAGCTGTTGATGCCGTGATGGCTCAGGAACTCCGTCGCCTGTGGCCCTTCGACGATCACCTCGTCCATGTGGTGGCTTTGGTCGAACAGCACGGCGCCCTTGCGCCAGGCCTCCTGCTCCACCCGCCAGTTGGAGAATTCCGGCGCGACCACCGGGTATACATACATCCCGATACGGGAATTGCGCAGCATTTGCACCGGATTGCCGGCTGCGGCAATCACGGCGGACAGACTTTGAGACATCGGTAACCCTCCCTTGGATCGTCGTGTATACATTATGGTAGCCAGATTCGCGGGAACTGCAAGAGTTTCGCGCAATTCCGGCAGAATTATCTGCTGTGATGTATACAGTCAGGCCGACGGATCAGACAGCAAGGCAAGACTGGGCACCCCCTCACGCATTGCCGCCTCCTGCGAGAGCAGGAATTCGACGCTGCGCCGCGCGGCACGAGCATGCTCACGCGCCAGCGATTCGGCGCGCGCGCTCTCGCGGTTGGCGATAGCCTCGATGATCGCGCAATGTTGCGCCTGCGCGGCAGTCAGCGTCCGCTGCAGGGATTCGACATGCGTGTGATCCTCAAGGAAGGCGGAGGGCGAGGAAAACGGCAGGCTGACAACCCGCTCGATCTCGCGCTTGAGAACCGCGCTGCCGGCCATATCGGACAGCAGGTCGTGAAATCGGGTGTTCAGTGATGAATATTCATCCATATCAATATCTTGCCTCGCTATCGTGCGATCAATTTCCCGCAGGATGATCTGGGCCTCAGCCAGGCATTGGCTTGATGCGCCGCGCTCGGCGGCATAGCGCGCGGCCGTCCCCTCAAGCACGCCGCGCAGATCGATCGCATCCACCACATCGGCAAGCGAGAAGCTGCGCACCACAAAGCCGCCGCCCGCAACCCGGTTCAGCAGCCCCTCCTCGGCCAGCTGTGACAGCGCGGCGCGCACCGGTGTGCGCGAAATGTCCAGCGCCTCAGCCAGCGCGACCTCGAACACCCTTGTGCCACCCGGCAATGCGCCGCCGAGAATACGCTGCCGCAAAACGATCAATGCGCGCCGCGCATGCGTTGCACTGCCGTCTCGTGAAGGCATGACCTGCACCTCATGTATACATATTGCAAAGTAGCGGAGCCCTCGCTAATGTATACACGGGATTGCTCACAAGCTCCATGGGAACAGTGAACCCGCGCGAAACAGCGCCAGCCGCATTGCAAGGGGGAGCAAGGCGGCGCGAGAGCGACAGGCCAAGGCCACGCGGTTTTCGACGCGGTTTTCGCTGGCGCAGGGACAGGCCGTCGGAGCCGGCGCGGAGGAGAGAGCGGAGCAGCCTGACAAAGACGGATTTCGGTGTTGTTCCGGCGGGCATGAGGGCCCCGCGAGGAAGAGCGGAGCAACCCCGAAAGGACGTGATCAATGGTCATAATCAGGGAGGAGAACGACCATGCCCATTTCAAGAAAGCTGGCCATCGGGCTGGCGACGGCAATCGCCTTGTCGGCGGGATCGGCCGGCGCGCAAGAGCTGCGCGTTGCCCCGGCGGGCCCGCAGCCGCACCCGGCCTATTACATGTACGAGCGCTTCGCCGAGTTCCTTGAAGAGGAAAGCGGTGGCTCGATGCGCGCCAATATCCTTGGCACGGAAGTGGTGGCGCTGCCGCAGATCAAGGACGCGCTGCAATCCGACCTCATCGCCATCGGCAATGCGCTGCCGCTCTATTTCGCGGCTGATTTCCCGCGCACCGGCGTGGCGGGCGATCTGGCGCTGATGGGCCGCAGCCCGCATGCGATGGCCTTCGCCATGACCGAATTCGGCGTGAACTGCGCCGAGTGCCAGGAGGAATTCCGCCGCTTCGGTGGCGTGTTCCTTGGCGCGGGGGCATCGGATATCTACGCCATTCTGACCACGCGGCCGGTGCGCTCGCTCGAGGATCTGCAGGGCCTGCGCCTGCGTTCGGGCGGCGCGCCCTTCTCGCGCTGGGCGGAGAACTTCGGCGCAACGCCGGTCAACATGCCGGTGGGTGAAACCTTCGAGGCGATGAACCAGGGCACGATCGACGGCACCATCGCCTCGATCGTCGACATGCTCTCGTTCCGGCTGGTGGATGTGGCCACGCATGTCACCGCGATCCCGCTGGGCACCTATCATGTGACCTCGAATTTCACGGTGGGGACTTCCACCTGGGCGGGGATGAGCGTGGAAGAGCGCGCCGTTCTGCTGGCGGCGGCCAACCGGGGCAACCCGCATCTGACCGACCGCTGGGGCTTCCAGCTGCCGGAAATCGCGCGCAACGCGGTTGCCGCTGCCGGGATCGAGGTGATCGAGCCCGATGCGGCACTGCTGGAGGCATCGGATGCATTCATCGTGTCGGATGTGGCCGCACGCACCAGCGCGGATCAACTGGCGGCGGATTTTGCCGTGCTGGTTGAAAAATGGACCGCCATTGTCGACGAACTCGGCGACGATCTCGAAGCGCTCTCGGCACGCGCGATGGAAGAGATCTGGGCCAATGTGGATCTGTCGACCTACGGGCTGTAATCGCAGCGCCTGAAACCAGGCCCTCCGGTGCCGGCCCGCCCGGCACCGGAGCATGAGCAAGGGTTGCAGCAATGATCATGCTGACAAGATGGGCCGTTGGCCTGTGTCGATTGCTTTCGCTGATCGGTGCGGCAGCAGTGGTTCTGATGATGCTCCATGTCTGCCTCGATGTGGTGCTTCTGAACCTGTTTCGCATCTCGATGAATTCCACCCCGGAAATCGTGGCGCGCTACTACATGGTGGCGCTGGCCTTCCTGCCGCTGTGCTGGCTGACCCTGCGCGACCAGATGATCTCGGTCGAGTTGCTGGAATTCGCCATGCCCCCCGGGGTGCGGCGGGTCTCGGATTTCCTGGTCGCGGTATCGGGCGTGGCACTCTATGCGCTGCTGGCCTATGCAACCTGGGGCAAGGCCCTGCGCGAGGCCAGAACCGGCACCTTCGTCGAACTGGTGCGCTACCAGATGCCGGTCTGGCATTCCTATTTCATCGTTCCGGTCGGTTTTGCGCTTGCCGCGCTGGCCTGTGCGCTGATCGCACTGGCGGCCCTTTCGGGCAAGCTGCGCCAGGCCATCGACGACACCACCAAAGAGGAAAACGCATGAGCGTCGAGATCGGCCTTTGGGGTGTCGCGCTGCTGATGGGACTCATGTTGCTGCGCCTGCCGGTGGCGCTGGCGCTGATCGCTGTGTCCTTCGGCGGGATCTGGGCGATGATCGGCTGGAACCCGGCGCTGGGTATTCTGGCCAATACCCCCTATTCCTTTGCCGCCAAATGGACCCTGAGCGCGGTGCCGATGTTCCTGCTGATGGGTTTTGTCGCCTTTCATACCGGCCTGACCGGGGGCTTGTTCGAAGCCGCCAAGGCGCTGCTGGCCCGACTGCCCGGAGGATTGGCGATCTCGTCGGTATTCGCCTGTTCGGGCTTCGCGGCGGTATCGGGCTCGTCGCTGGCCTGCGCCGCGGCGATGGGGCGCATCGCCATTCCCGAAATGGTGAAAGCCGGCTATCGCCCCTCGATCGCGGCGGGCTGTATCGCTGCGGGGGGCACCATCGGCGCGCTCATTCCGCCGTCGATTCTGATGATCATCTATGGCGTGATCGCCGAAACCTCGATCATCGCGGTGTTTCTTGGCGGCATTGCCATCGGCCTCCTGACCGCCGTTTCCTATTGCGTGGTGGTGCTAATCATCGCCCTGCTGCGCCCCGATATCATTCCCCGCACCCCGGCACCCGGCACTTCGGATGTGAAACGCGCGCTGGGCCAGGTGGCGCCGATCATCGTGCTGATCGGCATCATTTTCGGCGGGCTCTTCTCGGGCGTGTTCACCGCGACGCAGGCCGGTGCCGTGGGCGCTTTGGGCACCATCGTGCTGGCGGCAGCCATGGGCCGGCTGAGCCGCGAAGCCCTGACCCGCTCGGTGCTGGAAACCGTCATCACCACCAGTTCGCTGCTGATCATCGGTGTCGGCGCCACCATGTTCACCCGCTTTCTGGGGCTTTCGGGGGTGTCGAACCTGATCTCGTCGCTGGTGGCGGATTCGGGCATGGGCTATGTCATGATCCTGCTGATCGTGATTGGTGTCTATCTGATCCTGGGCACCTTCATGGAACCCTTCGGGGCCATGCTGGTGACGCTGCCGATATTCCTGCCCCTGATCGATGCCCAGGGGCTGAGCCTGGTGTGGTTCGGCGTGTTGGTCGTGAAGCTCCTGGAGGTGGGCATGGTCACGCCCCCTGTCGGCATGAATGTCTTTGTCATCAAGAATGTAGCCAGCCGCTACGTCTCGGTGACGCAGGTATTCGCCGGGGTGATGCCGTTCATTCTGGCCGATATCGTGGTGGTGGTGCTGATCGTCGCCTTCCCGTCGCTGGTGCTGTTCCTGCCTGATCTCGTTGCCGCAGCTTCGGGTGGTGGCGGGCGGCCCTGAGCCCCGTTCAAGGCACCGCTCGGTGTCCTCTTCAGACGGCCCCATGCCACCCGGGCCGGGGCCTTGCGGCAAGGCTTGCGCTGATGAACCACGCCCGGCTGACGCCTCAACCCTCCGGCGGCGGGGTCGGTTCGGCGCCCTGCCCCGCCGCCGTCTCGTCGCGCGTTGCGTGCAGCGCCCGCAGGATGCGGTCGGCACGCGAGCCCAGATCCGTCGCCCCGGGTTCCAGCGCCAGCGCGGCGATCATATCCTGCCAGTGGGCACTGGCGGCGCTCATGCCATCGGGCAGGCCATAGCCTTCAAGCGTGCGCACCACCTCGCGCATCTCGGCGGCGCGTCGGGCGCCATGCACCATCATGCGCTCAAGATTGTAGGCGCCGCGCGCCGCCCAGTCGAACTGCGGGTCGGATGCCTGCAACGAGGCCAGCACGGCGGCATCGACCCCGGCGCGGCGCGCGGCAAGGAAACACTCGGCGCTCAACGCCTCCATTCCCTTGATCATCACCGAGCGGATCATCTTGATCGCCGAGGCCTCGCCCACCTGCGGCCCAAGGCACCGGGGCGAAAACCCGAGCGCGCGTAGCGTATCGCCCGCCGCGCCGGCCTGCGACCCCGACAGTGTGATCGGCACCTGATGCTTGAGCGGATGAACCGGCGCCATGATCGCCATGTCGATGTAGCGCCCGCCCTGCCCTGCAATGATCCCGGCGGCCTGCTGCTTGGTTTGCGGCGCGCAGGAATTGCCGTCAAACCACCAGGTACCGGGGCGCAGATGCGCGGCCCCCATCTGCGCCGCTACCAGCGCCTGATCGGCAGTCACCAGACAAAACACCGCATCGGCCGCATCCAGCGCCTCGGCGATGCTGTCCACCTGCCGGACCCGGTATCGGCGGCAGGCGGCCTCCAATGCCGGGCGTGTCTGCGCATTCGCCGACTTGATGTCGAAAGCCAGCAGCACCTCAGGCCGCGCATCCGCCCAGTCTGAAACAAAGGCCTGCGCCGCCTCGCCAAAGCCGACGAAGGCCACCGTTTTGCATTCATCAGCCAAGGGAGCCTCGCATGTTCGCATAGTTTCCGCTCCGCCCTGCATAGCGTCACGGCAGCGCCGATTTCCATTCACTATAGCCTCAGCTTATGGTCGGGGACGGCATTCTGATTTGGCTGCGCCGCCGCCCGGGGCGATACAGGGGCGCGTATCGCCATCAGGAGCATCCCATGTCCGCCCCGCAAACCGCCCCGAAAACGGGCCCGAAAACGGCTCTTGTCATCTCGGCCCATGCGGCCGACTTCGTCTGGCGCTGCGGCGGCGCCATCGCCAAACATGCCGAGCTGGGCTACGAGATCACGGTTGCCTGCCTGTCATTTGGCGAACGCGGCGAAAGCGCGCGGCTGTGGAAAGAAGGCAAGAGCCTTGACGAGGTCAAGGCGATCCGCCGCGACGAGGCCGAGAAGGCCGCCGCCGTGCTGGGCGTGCATCATCTGGAATGCTTCGATCTGGGCGACTACCCGCTGCATCTGGGGCAGGACGAGAAGTTCCGGCTGGTGGATCTGATCCGCGAGGTTCAGCCGGCCTTCATGCTCAGCCATTCGCAATACGACCCCTATAACACCGACCATATGTATACCACCTCGGTGGCGCTGGAGGCGCGCATGATCGCGCAGGCCTGGGGGCACAATCCCGGCGAGAAGGTTCTGGGCGCGCCCCAGCTTTACCTTTTCGAGCCGCATCAGACCGAGCAGATGGGCTGGAAGCCCGATACCTTCCTCGACATCACCGCGGTCTGGGACAAGAAGCGCGCCGCGATGGAGCATATGAACGGGCAGGTCCATCTGTGGGATTACTACACCCGCGTCGCCCAGCAGCGTGCCAATCATTTCAAGCGCAATTCGGGCGGACAGGCCGGCGGGCGGGATTGCAAATATGCCGAAGGTTTCCAGTCGATCTTTCCCCGCACGGTCGATGAACTCTGAAACGCCTGCGCGCCCTGCCCCGTGCCAGCGACGCGGCAGGGCATGCAGGGCCGGACGGGCGGCAGCGCCGAGCAAGGGAAGACAGCCATGAGCATACCCACCAACCCCAGTTTCGACATCGCGCATCTCGGTCATGTCGAGATCTACACCGACAGGTTCGATGAAAGCCTCGATTTCTTCACCCGCGTCTATGGCTTGAAGCTGTCAGGGCAGGATGATGACAGCGCCTATCTTCGCGCCTGGGATGATTACGAATTTCACTCGCTCAAGCTGACCCGCCATCATAGCACGGGGGTTGGCCATATCGGCTATCGCGCCGCCAGCCCGGAGGCGCTGGAGCGCCGCGTGGCGCTGATCGAGGCCAGCGGCTATTCCGTGCATGGCTGGAACGAGGGCGATCTGGGCCATGGCCGCGCCTTCCGGTTCGAAGACCCCTTCGGCCATATCTTCGAGATCTATTACGACACGCATCGCGCCGCCCCCGAGGGCTCGGACCGGCCCGTGCTGAAGAACACCGCCAGCGCCTTCAGTGGCGCCGCGCCGCGCCGCATCGACCATCTGAACCTGCTGGCCGCCGATGTCAGCGAGTTCCGCCGCTTCATGGAAACCTGCCTTGGCAGCCGGGTGACCGAATATATCCAGCTTGATAACGGGCGGATCGGCGGCTGCTGGTTCACCATCAACAACAAGACCTATGATCTGGCCTGCACCGAAGAGCATGGCGGCGGCCCGCGCTTTGAGGGCGGCGGGCGGCTGCACCATGTCACCTATGCCACCGATCAACGCGAGGATATCCTGCGCGCGGCCGATATCTTCCTGCAAAACGGCGTGCATATCGAGACCGGCCCCCACAAGCACGCCATTCAGGGCACCTTCTTCCTCTATGTCTGGGAGCCGGCGGGCAACCGCGTCGAGCTGGCCAATGCCGGCGCCCGGCTGATCCTCGCCCCCGACTGGGAGCCCGTCTGCTGGACCGAGACCGAGCGCAAGAAGGGGCAGGCCTGGGGGTTGAAGACGATTGAGAGCTTTCACACCCACGGCACGCCGCCGGTGCAGAAACAACCATAACCGGGGGTTCCCATGTCTGTCGTTGTCCAGAATATCGCGCGCGCCGACAGGGCGGTGGTGGATGCCCTTGGCGCCGCCGGGGTCGCCACCGTGCACGAGGCGCAGGGCCGCAGGGGTTGCCTGCAGGCCCATATGCGCCCGATCTACCGTGGCGCCAGGATCGGCGGCAGCGCCGTGACCATATCGGCGCCGCCGGGTGACAACTGGATGGTGCATGTCGCCATCGAGCAGTTGCAGGACGGCGATGTGCTGGTGCTGGCGCCGACCTCGCCCTGCGATAACGGCTATTTCGGCGATCTGCTGGCGACCTCGGCCATGGCGCGGGGCTGCCGGGGGCTGATCATCGACGCCGGGGTGCGCGATGTCGCCGATCTGGAGGCAATGGGCTTTCCGGTCTGGGCCAGGGCGATATCGGCGCAGGGCACGGTCAAGGAAACGCTGGGCTCGGTCAATGTGCCGGTGGTCTGCGCCGGGCAGGCAATCCAGCCCGGCGATGTGATCTGCGCCGATGACGACGGCGTGGTGGTGGTGCGCCGCGACGAGGCCGAAGCCGTGCTAGCCGAAGCCGAAAAACGCCTCGCCGCCGAAGAGGCCAAGCGCCGGCGCCTGGCCGCGGGCGAGCTGGGGCTGGACATCTATGACATGCGCGCGAAGCTTGCCGCCAAGGGGCTGAAATATGTCTGACGCGCCCGAAACCACGGGTATTCCCTGCCTGTGGATGCGCGGCGGCACCTCCAAGGGGGCGTATTTTCTGGCCGCCGATCTGCCTGCCGATGCTGCGGCGCGCGATGATCTGCTGCTGCGGGTGATGGGCAGCCCTGATCCGCGCCAGATCGACGGCATCGGCGGGGCTGATCCGCTGTGCTCGAAAGTGGCGATCCTGGCACCCTCAAGCCGGGCGGATGCCGATGTGGACTATCTGTTCTTGCAGGTTTTCGTCGATCAGGCGCTGGTCTCGGATGCGCAGCCCTGCGGCAATATCCTCGCCGGTGTCGGCCCGGCGGCCATCGAGCGCGGACTGGTGGCCGCGCAGCCCGGTGAAACCACGGTGCGTATTCACATGCTCAACACCGGCGAGATCGCCGAGGCGCGGGTCAGCACCCCGGACCGGCGGGTCAGCTACCATGGCACTGCGCGCATCGATGGCGTTCCGGGCCAGCATGCGCCCGTGGCGCTGATGTTTCGCAACATCGCCGGGTCGATGTGCGGGGCGCTGCTGCCCAGCGGGCGCAGCCTTGATCGCATCGAGGGCGTTGCCTGCACATTGATCGACAACGGCATGCCGGCGGTGGTGATGTCTGCCGCCGATTTCGGGCTGCGCGGCACCGAGAGCCGCGAGGCCATCGAGGCCATGCCCGAGCTCCGCGCCCGTATCGAGGCGATCCGCCTTCAGGCCGGCCCGATGATGCAGCTCGGCGATGTGCGCGCGGCTTCGGTGCCGAAGATGATTCTGGTTTCCGCGCCGCAGGCCGGCGGCACCATCAACACCCGCAGCTTCATCCCGCACCGGGTGCATGCCGGTATCGGCGTGCTGGCGGCGGTCAGCGTGGCGACCGCCTGCCGCCTGCCGGGCACCCCCGCCGCCTCCCTGGCCAGATTGCCCGCAGATGGCTTGTCTCTGATCGAGCATCCGACCGGCGCGGCAGAGGTCTTGCTGGAAATCGAAGGGGATGCCGTCACGGCTGCCGGCTCGGTGCGCACGGCGCGCAAGCTCTTTGACGGGCGCGTGTTCCCGGCGCCGGCGCGCTGAAAGGGGCATCTGCCACTAGACCTGCGCAGCGGCCTCGCGCACCAGTTGCACCAACAGCGCCTGCGCCGTCGTAGGCTCCCATCCGGCGCGAAAGGTCAGCCCTATCGGGCGGCCCGGCCAGATGTGATCCACCGGCACCTCCCTGAGCAGCCCCTTGGCCACCTCGGCCCGGGCCTGCTGCGCAGAAATGCAACCCAGATGATCGCTGCAGGCAAGGATCTCGCGCATCAGAAGCACCGAGCCCGCCTCGATGATACTGGCCGGCGGGGCAAGCCCTAGCTGTGCGAAGAACGCATCGAACTGCACCCTCGCCGGGGTATCGGCGCGCGGCACCACCCATTGCGCCTGCGCCAGTGCGCGGGGATCGGGGCGGCTTTCGCCGGCCATGGCATGATCGGGGCCGCACAGGATGCACAGCCGGTCATCGAACAGGGCCTGCTGTTCGACATCGTCAATCGGGCAAGGATCGCGCAGCGCACCGAACATGAAATCGATATCGCCGCGCCGCAAGCCGGCCAGCAGCGCGTCATAGGGGCCGTCGATGATATGCAGCCGGGTTGTCGGGCGCAGGTGACGAAACCTGACCAGCGCCTGCGGCAATACCGCCGAGCGCGACAACGGCAGCGCGCCGATGGTGATGCGCCCGGCTTCGCGCCCGTCCAGATCGGCCAGTTCGGCATCGGCCTGTTCCAGCTCGACAAAGGCAAGGCGCGCGGCACGGATCAGCGCCTGGCAGGATTTGCTCGGCACCATGCCAAAGGCGCTGCGCTCAAAAAGCGGTCTGCTGGCCTCTTGCTCCAGTTGCGTGACGGCGCGGTGCACGGTGGGCTGCGCCAGCCCGAGGTTTCGCGCCGCCAGGGTGAAGTTCTGCGCCTCGCCGGTGGCGATCAGCGCCCTGAGCTGCGCGGTGGTCGCCGTCAGCCGCAGCCGGGCAGAATGCTCGCCCAGCGCCGGGTCAAGAAGGTAAAGCGCGCGCCGCACTCGCCTAGCCAGAACCATGCCGCGCTCGGTCAGAAAAAAACCTGAGCTTGCGCGATGGAAAAGTGATCCCTGCGCGGCCTCCTCCAGCTTGCGCAGGGCCTGGGTCACCGCCGGCTGCGAGACACCGCAGGCCTTCGCGGCATCCGAAACCGTGCCGCTGTCAGCGACCGACAGAAAGGCGCGCAGATGGCGAAGATTGCGCGAGATCATCGCGCTGACCCCGCATGCCCCTGCCCCGCTGTCGCGCCGGGGCGGTGCCGGGCAGGCACTGCGGCATCTGGCCAGCGGCAGGAGGCGTCAGGCACCGTCATGGGCGGGTCGATACATCGATCAGCGCCGGGCCGCGCCGGTTCAGCACGTGATCAAGGGCTTCGTCCAGCGCGGCGCGGAAGGCCGCATGATCGCCGGCACGGAAGGCCAGGGCGCGCGAGGCCTGCGCGACCAGCGTGAAATCCGGGCTGGGGCTCAGGCCGGTCAGCGGCACCTGATTGGCCCGCGCGGCATAGCCCTGCGGGTAAAGCCCGGTGACCGACTGGCGCACCGCCCCCCATTCGGCATTGTTGAGAATGATCACCAGAACCGGAAGGTTCAGCGCCTCGGCGATCTGGTGGCAGACGACGGGATTGGCAAACATGTAGGTGCCGTCGCCCATCGTTGCCACCACCAGCCGGTCGGGCGCGGCAAGCTGCATGCCCAGCGCCGCCGGAAAGGACCAGCCCAGCCCGCCGGCATGGGGCTCCATATACCAGCTCTGCGGATCGCTCAGGCGCATCGGCGCCATAGGGCAACCCAGCTCGGAAAGCAGGGTGGCCGGCGCGCCGTTCAACCGGTTTTCCAGCGCCTCTGACAGCGCAAGGGCGATCTGCGCCTTGGTCATCCCGCCCGAGGCATCCGGCTGCGCAGCGGCACGCGCCGCCGCATAAGCCGCCCGGTTGATGCCGGCCTGTTCTTCGTAGCGCGCCGCCACGCCCGCACCGGGCACCTGCGCGGCCAGCGCCGCCTCCAGCGCCAGCAGCGCCGCGGCGGTATCGGAGGCGATTGCCAGATCGGCGCGGAAGTTGCGAATCGGCGTGCGCTGCGCCAGCGGGTTGGGGCCGATCTGCACCACGCAGGCCTCCGCGCGGGGCTCGTGAACCTCGGGCATCCAGGGGGCCAGAACATCAAGGCAGATCACCAGATCGGCGCGCGCCAGCAGCGGTGCAGGATCGGCGGGCGCCGCCATCGGATGATCGCTCGGCAGCGCGAGGCGATTGGCCCAATACTGGCAGACCGGGATCGCCCAGCGCTCGGCGATCCGGCCCAGCGCGGCGAAACCCTCGGCATCACCGGCCCCGTGCTGGGCAAAGATCACCGGAAATTCCGCCTGCGCGATCCGGGCGGCCAGTTCGGCGATGGCCTCCTGGCCCGGGGCCGAGGCATGCGCGCGCATCCGTGGCGGTGCATCCAGCCCCTCCGCCGCGCAGGATTCGCACAGCACCTCGCGCGGCAGCGACACATAGACCGGCCCCGCCGGCGTGGAGCTGGCAATGGCCATCGCCCTGTCGATCAGCTCTGGCACCTGCTCGGGGAAGCGCAGCTCATAATCCCATTTGCAGGCTTCGCGCACCAGCGCCGACTGGTCGCGCATCTCCTGTCCCCAACCGATCGGCACCGTGCGCGCGCCAAAGCGGCCCTTCTCGACCGTGGGGGTGCGGCCGGAAAACAGCAGGATCGGAACATGCTCCACATGGGCGTTCAGCGCGCCAATGGCGCAATTCGCCAGCCCCACATCGGTATGCGCCATCACCGCCTGCGCCCGCCCGGTAGCCAGATAATAGCCATGCGCCATACCCATCGCGGCATGCTCATGGGGGATGGTCAGGGCCTGCGGCAAGGGGATGTCCTTGGCCATGGCCTCGGCCAGCCCTTCGATGACGGGCGGGAAATCGGTGCCGGAATTGGCAAAGATGTAATCCACCCCAACGGCCTTGAGCCGCGCCAGCAGGGCGGCGCCGGCAGAGATGCGGGGTTGGTCGGTCATGGTTTTTCCTCCGATCGGATCTTGCAAGGCACGGCCATCACGCCAGGCCCAGCAGGATGATGATTGCGGGAAGGGTGATGAAGCTGCCCAGCGTGGCAACCAACAACGCGACAGCGCCCAGCCGGGCATGGCCGGCGCGCGCGCTCAGAAGCGGGTAGATGGTGATCATCGGCATGGCGGCGAAAAGCACGCCCCCAACCGCAAGCACCGGCGAAACACCCGGCAGCACCGAAAGCGCCAGCCAGACCGCCAGCGGATGCAGGCCCAGCTTGCCCGCCACGATCAGGATCACCGTTCCGGCACGCCCGCCTGCCGGCAGGCCGGCCAGCATGCCGCCGATGACCAGCAGCGCCAGTGGCGCCGAAATCCGTGCCAGCAGTTCCAGCGTGGTCTGCGCCACCGATGGCAGCGTCAGCCCCGAAAACGACACCAGCGCCCCGGCCATGAGCGCCAGCATGAGCGGGTTGCGCGGGATCGCCGCCAGCACATCCCATCCGGTTTCGCGGCTGTCACGGGCCTGCGCCAGCGCGATCAGCACCAGCGCCAGGGGCAGAACCACAAGGTTTTCAACGATCATGCAATGCGCCAGCAGCACCGTGCCCGGCTCGGCCCCCATCAGCGCCTGCGCGATCGGAAAGCCCATGAAGCCGCTGTTGGCCATCGACACCCCCAGCCCCACCACAGCCGCCACCTGCCAGGGCAGCCCCAGCACCCAGCGCGCCAGCGCCATGCACAGCGCCATCGCCGCAAGCGAGCCGCCGGCATAGGCCAGCAGGAACCATATATCGAGCGCCTCGCCCGGCGGGGTTCCGGCAAGAGCCAGAAAGATCAGCGCCGGCAGTGCAAGCCGCATCACCAGCGCGCCGAGCGGCTGCACCGCCTCGCCGGCGATATGCCCGGTGCGCACCATCACAAAGCCGATGGCAATGAGCGCGAAGAGCGGCGCGAGGGTATTGATCAGCGTCATTGGCGCACCATGTCAGCCCCTAGAACAACGCCTCAAGCAGGATCTTCGCGGCGATCACCCCCAAGATGCCTAGCATGGCGAAATCGAACACCTTTGGCGAGGCGCGCCGCCCCAGCCAGGCGCCAAGCGGCATGGCGGCAAAAACCAGCGCCAGCGCCCCGAACCCTGCTGCCAGACGCTCGCCGCTGAGCAGGCCGACGCTCCATAGCGCGGGGATCTGCATGGCGGTCATGGCGACGAAGAAGATGGAAATGGTGCCGATGAAGGTTTCGCGCGGCAGGCGCATGGCATTGAGAAAGGTGATCGAGGCGGGCGCGGAAATGCCGGTGGCACCTTGCAGCAATCCACCCGCAACCCCGGCCGCCCCGCTCAGCCGGTCGGCACGGTCGCGCGACAGCACCCAGCCCGGCTTTGCCAGCCGCAAGGTGATGTAGCCCAGCACCGCGAAGGCAACCAGCAGCGACAGGGTTTCTTGCGGCAGCGAGGCCAGCAGCACCGTGCCGGCAATCACGCCCAGCATGCCACCACCGGCAAAAAGCAGCAAAAAGCGCAACGGCATGGCCGCGCCCCGATAGGCCCAGGCCTGCCAGACATTGCTCAGCAGGTTCGGCACGATCAGCACCACGACCGCCGTCTGGACATCAAAGATCATGGTCAGCGCCGGTGCCGCGATGATCGGCACACCGGCCCCAATTGCGCCTTTCATGATGCCGCCCAGCACGATCGCCAGCACGGCCAGCACGATTGCCATCCTGCCTCACCTTTCATCTGCCTGCACGGTGCCGGCAACTCACACAGCGAGGATCGGCGCCTTGCGGGCCAGATGCAAGCCCGGCAAACGGCCGCTCATGAACAAGGATCTGCATCTGGGCAATGTGTATTTACGAAGTAAAAACAATTGCTAATGCTTGACATGCAGCCAAACGGAACCACATATTCATACGCTATACTTATGACCTTGACCGGCTTCGAATTTGGCTTGGCAGCCATGTGGGCGGTTTCCGGCGCGGGGGCAGGCAGAACAATCGCCTGAGCGCCCCCGCCGGCTTGGAAAGTGGTGAGGATGGTATTGTCTGCCGGCACGAGCGAGGCCAGTCTTCCCGCAGAACTGTCCAACCTGCGGCATCTGCGGCTGCTGGATGTCGCGGTGCGCGAGCGCTCGCTGTCGCGGGCGGCCAATCTGGTGCATATTTCGCAACCCGCCGCATCGCAGGCCATCGCGAAGTTGGCCAAGCTGTTCGGCGTGCGGTTGCTGGAGCGGGTCGGCAATACCGTGACACCAACCGAGGAAGGGTTGATCGTTGTGGCGCGGGCGCGCCGCGCGCTCGATCACCTGCGCGATCTTGGCCCGCTTGCCCGGCCACGCCACGCCGGCGCGCGCAGCGGCATGGCCGATCTGCTCGAACGATACTCCAGCACCAGCCAGCTTCGCGCCCTTGCCACCTTTGCCACCACCGGCAGCTTCGCCTCGGCGGCGCGGCGCATCGGGCAGACGGAAACCTCGATCCAGCGCGCCTGCCGGAATATCGAGCAGATCATCGGCCTGCCATTGATCGAGGGCGGGCAGCGCAACCGATCGCTGACCGCGCCGGGCCGGATCGTGGCGGCCCAGGCCAGCCTGGCGCTCAAGGAACTGGCGACGGCGCATGCGGAACTGCGTGAGCGCGAGGGCGTTTTCGACGGCCGGCTGGTGATCGGCGCCCTGCCGCTGGCGCGCACCCGGCTGGTGCCCGAGGCGGTGGTCCGGCTGATGACCCGCTACCCAGAGGCCCGTATCGAGATCACCGACGGCAGCTACGAGGCACTTGTGCAACGGCTTCGCTTCGGCACATGCGACATGATCGTCGGCGCCTTGCGCGGAGCCACGCGGCCCGCCGGCCTGCGCGAAATCCCCCTGTTTCACGACAGGCTCAGCATTGTCGCCCGCAAGGCGCATCCGCTGGCCGGGCGCGCGGTCACCGGCGCCGATCTGCGAGGCTTTCCGTGGATTCTGCCGCGCATCGACTCCCCGGCCCGCCATCTGTTCGAAGAGCTTGCCGCGCGGCACGGCCTGACCGATCCGTCGCGCGGTCATGTCGAAACCGGCTCGCTGGTCAACCTGCGCGGCATCTTGCTGGAATCAGATGCGCTGGCGCTGATCTCGCTGCGACAGATCGACTATGAATACATACAGGGTCTTCTGGTGCCGCTGGACTTCCCGATCGCCGATACCGAGCGACCGATTGGAATCACCCTTCTGGAAGAGGCGCTGCCCACCGGCTTGCAGGGGGCATTCCTGGAATATCTGGAAGATGCGTCGAAGGCGCAACGGCCGAGCTAGCGCCCCGCGCCGGCATGCCATCGCCTTCCTTATGACTTTGCTTCGATTTCAATGCGCCCTGCGCCAACAATATTTGTCTTGAAGGGATCAAGGCTGCATACTTCGGGCCTTGCTCGCATGCCGGTTGCTTATCCGAGGCGAGCCATTCTGAGGGAGGAAGAAATGCAACTGGATTGCCGTGCCACTCAAGCGCCCCGATCCGCCATCGCCGGGCTCGTGGTCGCTGCGGGGCTATTTTCCGCATCGATCGCCCAGGCACAGACGGAACTGCGATTGCATACATTCGTGGGGCCAAGCCACATCATCTACACCAATATCCTTGAGCCGCTTGCCGCCGCGATCGAGGCCGAGACCAATGGCGAGCTGCGCCTGACGCTCTATCCGTCGATGCAGCTTGGCGGCGGCGCGCCCGAACTGATCCGCCAGGCGCAGGAAGGCACGGTGGACATGGTCTTCAGCCTGCCCGGCTATACCTCGCCGCAGTTTCCGCGCACCCAGATGATCGAGCTGCCCGGGCTGTCGCAGGACGGCACGCAAACCACCGAACTGATGTGGAACCTGCTGGACAACGGCTATCTGGACCCGGAATTCGACGGCCTGCGGGTGCTGGCCCTCTGGGCGGCGGATGATGCCGGCATCTATACCCGCGACCGGCCGGTTCGCTCCATGGACGATATCACCGGCATGATCCTGCGCTCGCCCTCGGCCGCGCAGGCCGGCCAGATCGAACGCCTGGGCGGCACGCCGGTTGCCATGCCGATCACCGAACTTTACCCGCAGCTCGAGCGCGGGGTGATCGACGGGGCGATGGTGCCTTTCACCACCATCCTCGATTTCCGCATGCATGAGGTGGCGAATTACTACACGCTCACCGGGCCGATCTTCGGGCGCTCGCAGTTCACCGTGGTGATGAACGAAGGCAGCTACAACCGCCTGAGCGCCGAGCATCAGGCGGTGATCGACCGGCTGACCGGCATCGAGCTCAGCCAGCGCGCGACGCAGGCCTATCTGGATCGCGCCGACGAGGCCGTTGCCTTCGTGCGCGCCGATGCCAGCAAGGAGGTCATCGAGTTCTCGGCCGAAGAGCAGGCGCGCATCCTTGAAGCCCTGGCGCCGATCTACACCGAATGGGTGGCGTCGATGGAAGCCCAGGGGATCGACGGGCGGGCCATGCTGGCGGTCGCCGGTATCACGCTCGACTGAGGCCCGACATGCTGGCGCAGATCGAACGCTGGTTCGAGCGGCTCTTGCGGCTGATCGCATATGCGGGCGGTCTGGTGCTGGTCGGGCTGATGCTGCTGGTGATCTATGAAATCACCATGCGCTACTTCTATGGTCGCCCCTTCCGGGGCGGCTATGAACTGACGGAACTGGCCATGTCGCTGATCGTGGCCTTTGGCCTGCCCTACACCGCAATCGTGCGCGGGCATGTCTCGGTGGATGTGTTCGCGCGCTGGCTCGACAAGCCGTCGATGCGCTGGCTCAATGTGCTGGTGCAGGTCGCGGGCGCGGCGCTCCTGGCGCTGGTGGCCTGGCGGGCCTTCAACTACGCCGCGGGCAGCCTGCGCTGGGGCGAGCTGACCAACATGATGCGCATTCCCAAGCACCCGTTCCAGTTCGCTGTCGCGATCTCTGCGGGGCTGTTTTCGCTGGTGATGCTGCTGGAGGCCGCCAAGACCCTCTCCGCTTCGAACACCAACAGGCAGGATGAACAATGACACCGATGATGGCCGGCCTGGTCGGTTTCGTGGCGCTTTTCGCGCTTCTGGCGCTGCGCATGCCCATCGGGCTGGCGATGATGCTGGTGGGTGCGGTGGGCATTGCGGTGCTCAATTCGACCACCGCGGCGCTGAATGTGCTGGGCGCCTTTCCCTATTCCTATTCGGCGGTGTTCAGCCTCAGCGTCATACCGCTCTTTCTGCTGATGGGCGCTTTCGCCACCGTCTCGGGCATGGGCACCGATCTCTACCGCACCGCCTATGCCTGGGTCGGGCACCGGCGCGGCGGGCTGGCGTCGGCCACGATCATTGCCTGTGCGGGTTTCGCGGCGTTGTCGGGCTCGTCGATCGCGGCGGCGGCGACGATGGGCAAGGTCTCCCTGCCGGAGATGGAGCGCTACAAATACGACCCCGGCCTCGCCACCGGCGCGATCGCCGCGGGGGGCACGCTGGGCATTCTGATCCCGCCCTCGACCGTGCTGATCGTCTATGCGCTCCTGACCGAACAATCGGTCGGGCGGCTGTTTCTGGCGGGCTTCCTGCCGGGGTTGCTGCTGACCCTGCTTTTCGTGGCGACGGTCTTTATCGTCGCGATGCTGAACCCGAAGGCCGGACCAGCAGGCGAGAAAATCCCGCTGAGGGAGCGGCTCAAGGTTCTTGGCAATTCCGGGGCGCTGCTGTTCATCGTCATCATCGTGATCGGCGGCATCTACACCGGCGCCTTCACGGTGACGGAGGCGGCCTCGGTCGGGGCGTTCCTGACCTTCCTGCATGCGCTGTGGTCACGTCGGCTGACGCTGGCGCGATTCTTCCAGGCCCTGCTGGACACGATCAAGACCACCTCGATGGTGTTCTTCATCCTGATCGGCGCACATTTCTTCGCACCCTTCCTGGCCCTGACCCGCATTCCCATGAACCTCGCCGCCGCAATCGGCGATCTGGCGGTGCCGGCACTGGCGATCCTGCTCATCATCATCGCCGTCTACATCATCCTGGGAACCTTCATGGAGGGGTTCGCCATGTTGGTTCTGACCATTCCCATCGTGCTGCCGATCGTCACCACGCTGGGCTATGATCCGATCTGGTTCGGCATCATCACCGTGCTGGTGGTCGAAATGGGGCTGATCAGCCCGCCAGTGGGGATGAATGTCTTTGTGGTGAAGGGCGTTGCGCAGCATGTGCCGCTGGCCAGGATCTATCGCGGGATCGTGCCGTTCTGGCTGGCCATGGCGGTCTGCGTGTTCCTGCTGATCCTGTTCCCGGAGATCGCCCTTTATCTGCCCAATACGATGATGGGCAGGTAGCGCCGCAGCGGCACCGCTCGTCAGTCCGTCTTGTGTACATTATCAGCATTTTTTCGTCGAAAGCGCCTTGAAACGTGCGATCATAGGTGCATCATGTATACAGCATTGAGGTGGGGAGCCCTCGGTGCCGCCGGTTTCGGCCAGAGGAGGAATGACGGGAGAGCCAGGATGCCACCCGGCATGGGGAGCAGAGCTGCGCCGGGTCAGACACCCGGCCACCAAAGGGAGGAACTCTAATGAAACGCAGAACACTGATGACGACCATCGCCGCCACGGCGATCACGCTGGGAAGCCTTGGTGCGGCCTCGGCGCAGGACCCCATCCGGCTTGGCGCCGCCGCGCCGATGACCGGGCCGCTGGCCGGGGGCGCGGCGGTAACCCATTGGCCGGCCGTCCGGCTCTGGGTTCACCAGGTGAACGAGCGCGGCGGGCTGCAACTGCCCGACGGCCCGGCGCTGATCGAGCTGATCGAATATGATGATCAGACCAACCCGCAGCAGGCGATTCAAGCCGCGCAACGCATGGCGACGCAAGACCGCGTCGATTTCATGGTCGCGCCCTATTCGACGGGCCTGAACCTTGCCGCCGCGCCGATCTTCAGCCAGCTCGGCTATCCGCAGATCACCGGAACCAATGTCACCAACCAGCAGCCCGAGCTTGCCGCGCAGTTTCCCGGCATGTTCTTCATGCTGGGCCGCACCGGCGTAATGGCCGAGGATACCGCGCAGGTGCTGGTCGATCTGCGCGACGCCGGCGAGATCGGCAGCCGCGTGGCGCTGGTCAATGTGGCGGATGCCTTCGGCATCGAGATGGTCGGCATCTCGCGCGGCGTGCTGGAGGCCAACGGGTTCGAGATCGTCTATGAAACCTCCTATCCGCTGGGCACCCAGGATCTGGCCCCGGTGATCGACGGCGCCAAGGCCGCAAACCCCGATGCCTTCATCGCCTGGTCCTATCCCGGCGATACCTTCGCGCTGACCGATCAGGCGATCGTGCAGGATTTCACCCCCTCGGTATTCTTTACTGCGGTCGCCACGGCGTTTCCGTCCTACTACGGCCGCTTCGGCGCACAGGCCGAGGGCGTGATGGGCATGGGCGGCGTGAACCCGGACGATCCGGCCTTCCAGGCCTTTGCCGAGGCGCATAACGAGCTGAGCGGCCAGGGGCCGGATTTCTGGGCTTCGGCAACGACCTATGCGACGCTGGAAGTGCTTGGTCAGGCGATCGAGGCCACCGGCTCGCGCGACCGTGCGGTGGTGATGGAATATCTGCGCGACCGTTCCAACAGCTATGAGACCATCCTCGGCCCGGTCGAGTTCAACGAGAACAACGACAACGAGCGCTACTGGACCGTCGGCCAATGGCAGGACGGCGTGTTCCGCGGTGTCGCGGCACGCGGGCGTGACGGCGTCTCGCCGATCGTGCTCAAGGATGGCTGGGACTGATCTGAACTGCGGCGGCGCGGGGCCGGGTGCCTCGCGCCGCAAGGCGCACTGACGCAAGATGGAACGGCAACCATGTTCATCCTGATAACCGGCCTCTTGCTGGGCGGCACCTATGCGCTGATCGCCATGGGGCTGAACCTGCAATATGGCGTGGCCCGGATCATGAATCTGGCCAATGGCGAGATGCTGGTGATCGGCGGCTTCGCGGCATTCTGGGTTTTCACCGCCGGGCAGGTCAGCCCGGTCGTGGCGCTGCTGGTGGTGGCCCCGGTCGCCTTTGCGGTGAACTGGCTGATCTATCGCTTCATGCTGCGCCCGCTGGTGAAACGCGCGAAATCGCGCGGCGCGCTGGAGGTGGACAGCATCCTTGCCACCTTCGGGCTGTCCTTCGCGCTGGTCGGCATCATGACTTGGGCCTTCGGCGGGGGCTATTTCAACTATGCCTATCTGGCGCAGCGGGTGGATATCTTCGGCTCGTCCTATGCGCAGAACCGCGTGGTGGCCTTTGCCATCGCCTCGCTGATCGCCGCCGGGCTGTGGCTGTGGCTCAGCTATACCCGCGCCGGATTGCGCATGCGCGCCGTCGCGGTCAGCCCGGAATCGGCGCGGCTGGTGGGCATTGATGTGCCCGCCGTCTCGGCGCTGGCCTTCGGGCTGGGCGGGGCGGTCACGGCATCGGGCGGGGCGCTGATCTCGATGTTTTTCACGCTCGATGCTTCGGTCGGGGTGCTGTTCACCATGAAGGCGCTGATCATCGTCATCATGGGCGGCGTCGGCGATATTCGCGGCACCATCGTCGCGGCGCTGATCCTGGGCATCTGCGAGACGGCGGTTGCCCGGTTGATCGACCCGGGCCTGACGCTTGCCGCCGCCTATCTGCTGTTTCTCAGCGTGCTGCTGTTCCGCCCGCAGGGGCTTTTCGGGAATAAACCGACATGAGCGCGCGAGAGACCCGCAATCTGATCCTGTCGGCGCTGGCGCTGGGGCTGGCGGCGCTGCTGCCCTTCTATGACACAGGCTATCTGCTGTCGATCGCCACCACGATGGCCATGCTGACGGTGCTGGCCACCTCCTGGGCGCTGTTCTCCGGCCCGACGCATTACATCTCGCTGGCGACGGCGGCGTTCTTCGGGCTGGGCACCTTCGTAACCGGGCTGGGCTTCCAGAGCCTGCCCTTCTGGAGCCTGCCCCTGATTGCCGCGGTGCTGGGCGCCGGGCTTGCGGCATTGGTCGGCATGGTCACGCTGCGGCTTTCGGGGGTGTATTTCGTCATCTTCACGCTGGGCCTGGCGGAACTGGTGCGCCAGATCGTCACCTGGGTGCAAAACCGCACCGGCCAGCGCGGCATGTATGTGCTGACCTCGATCACCGAGCGCGACATCTACTGGCAACTCATCGCGCTGGGGGCGCTCGTCTATCTGGTGGGCTGGCTGATCGGGCGTTCAAGGCTGGGTTTCGCGCTGCGCATCATCGGCAATGACGAAACCGTGGCGCGCCATTCGGGCATCGACACGGCGCTGGCCAAGGTGATCTTGTTCATGATCTCGGGCGCGGTGGCGGCGGCGGTGGGCGCATTGCTGGCACCGCGCTACATCTATATCGAACCCTCCACCGCCTTCGCGCCGCTCTTGTCGTTTCAGGTGGTGATCATGGCGCTGCTGGGGGGAACCGGGCGGCTTTGGGGGCCGGTGGCGGGGGTCATCCCCTTCACCCTGCTGTGGGAATTCATCGCGCGCCACGCGCCCAACCAGACGCTGCTGCTGCTTGGCCTGACCTTCCTGCTCATCGTCTATGTTCTGCCGGGCGGCTTTGTCGGGCTTTACGAGCGGTTGCAGCGGCGCTTCGGGGGGGGACGGCACTGATGGCACGCACAGTCCTGCAAGTGCGCGACGTGACCAAACGCTTCGGCGGGCTGGTGGCCGTGGCCAACATGAATTTCGATGTGACCGAGCACGAGGTTCTGGGCATCATCGGGCCCAATGGCTCGGGGAAATCGACGATGATCAACCTGATCTCGGGCACCTTCGCGCCCAGCGCGGGCTCGATCCGGCTGAATGGCACCGAGATCGCCGGCAAGGCCGCGCACCGCATCGCGCGGCTTGGCATGGCACGCACCTTTCAACTGGTGCGGCTACTGCCGGAACTGAGCGTGGTCGAGAATGTCATCGCCGGCGCCGCCTTCGGCTACCGGCGGCGCTGGGGCGCCGAGGCCGAGGCCAAGGCGCGCAACCTGCTGGAGCGTGTGGGTCTGGGCGAGGTCATGAACGTGCCGGTCTCGGAGCTGACCTATATCAACACCAAACGTGTGGAACTGGCCCGCGCGCTGGCCTGCGACCCCGAGGTTCTGTTGCTGGATGAATGGCTTGCCGGGCTGAACCCGACCGAACTGGCCACCGGCATCGCGCTGATCCATTCGCTGCGCGACGAGGGGCGCACGATCATTCTGGTCGAACATGTGATGGATGCGATCCGCAGCCTGTGCGACCGTTGTGTGGTCATGTCCTCGGGCGCCAAGATCGCCGAGGGCACGCCGCAGGATGTGCTTTCCGAACCCGAGGTCATCCGCGTCTATCTGGGGGCCGACGATGCTTGATATCCAGGGGCTGAGCGTATCCTACGGCAAGCACCGCGCGCTCGATGGCGTGTCGATCAAGGTTGCCCCGGGCGAGATCGTGGTCATCCTTGGCGCCAATGGTGCCGGCAAATCGACCCTGCTCAAGGCCATTGCCGGTATCTGCGAAGGCCGTGTCTCCGGCACCGCGACGATGAACGGCGAGCCGCTGCTGGGGCTGGCGCCGCAACGGGTTGTCGAGCGCGGCGTGGCGCTGGTGCCTGAGGGGCGCGGCATCTTCGGCGATCTGAGCGTGCGCGAGAATCTGCTGCTGGGCGCCAATCCCGACCGGGCCCGCGCCGATGCGGCGGCCAATCTCGCACGGCTGACCGGGCTTTTCCCCAAGCTTGAAGAGCGTTCCAGGCAGACCGCGCGCACCATGTCGGGCGGCGAGCAGCAGATGGTGGCGATCGGCCGGGCGATGATGTCCAACCCGGTCATCCTGATGCTGGACGAGCCATCGCTGGGGTTGTCGCCGCTCTTGTCGAAGGAGCTGTTCCAGAACCTCAAGGCGGTGCGGGCGGCGGGGCTGGGCATCCTGCTGGTCGAACAGAACGCGCGGCTCAGCCTGGGCATCGCCGATCGTGGCTATCTGCTGGAGAACGGCGAGATCCTGCGCGAGGACCGCGCCGAGATCCTGCGCGACGATCCCGCAGTGCAGGCGGCCTATCTTGGCGGCGCATCGGACAAAGGTCATGCGGCGCCGACCCGGCGCCCCGCAAGCGCGGCGCCGAAAGCCGCCGAGGTGGCGCCTGTGGTCGAACTGCCGCCTTCGGTGACGGTGCGCCAGCGCCCCGTTGCCAGTGTATCGGCGGGGCAGATCTCGGGGCTGGATATCGGCGCGCTCGTGGCCCGCGCCAGCGCCCGCGCCACGCCGTCTGATGCCCCGGCAAGGCGCTCCACCCCATTGCCGCCGCAGCTTGTGGCACAGGCCACCGCCGCCCGCCCGGACCGGCTGCGCAAGCTGCTCGACGAGATGGAAGCCGCCGCCCGGGGCGCACGCCAGCGCAGCACCCTGCCGCCGATGCGCCCCCTGGCGCAGCCGGCGATGCAGCCGGGCCGGCCGGCAAGCGCGTCCCATGGCGGCGTCGCCAGCGCACCAGCCGCCAGCGCCCCGACCGACAATTCTGAGACGCGCGGCAAGGTCACGGTCTACCGTCGCCGACCGGGCACATCGCAATTCGACCGGATGGAGAGCTGACATGCTTGATACCAAATCCGCCCGTCACCTGCGGGGCATGTATATCGGCGGGCAATGGGTCGGTGCGGCGCGCAAATTCGCCGATCTGAACCCCAATGACGGCAGCCTCTGGGCCGAGGTGCCCGATGGCAGCCGCGCTGACGCCCGCGCCGCCATCGAGGCCGCGCAGGCCGCCTTTCCCGCCTGGGCGGGGCTGAAATTCACCGAGCGCGCCAGGCTGATGCACCGCATCGCCGATATCTGGGACCGCCGCACCCCCGAATTCATCGCCGCCGTGCAGACCGAGGGCGGCGGCTGGTTCGGCAAGGGGGCGTTCGAGGCGCATTATGTCTCCGAGGTGTTCCGCTCGGCGGCGGCGGTCTGCTACGATGCCCTGGGCGAGGTGCTGCCCAGCGAATACGGCAAGCTTTCCACCGCAATCCGCTTTCCGATGGGGGTGATCTCGGTCATCAGCCCGTGGAACTTTCCCGGCATCCTGACCGCGCGCGGCTTTGCCTTCCCGCTGGCGGCGGGCAATACCATCGTGCTCAAACCCTCGGAGGATACGCCCTGGCTGGGCGGATTGTTCTTTGCCGAGGTGCTGGAAGAGGCCGGGGTGCCGGCGGGGGTGTTCAACGTCATCACCTGCTCGCGCGAAACGGTCGGCGAGATGGGTGACGAGATGATCGAACACCCCTATGTCAAGGGGATCTCCTTCACCGGCTCAACCGCTGTCGGGCGCTCGATCGCCGCCAAGGGCGGGGCGCATCTGAAGAAATGTTGTGTGGAACTTGGCGGCAAGGACAGCCTGATCGTGCTGGAGGATGCCGATCTGGAACGCGCCACCCAGGCAGCGAATTTCGGCAGTTTCATGCATCAGGGTCAGATCTGCATGAGCGTGGAAAAGGTGCTGGTGCAGGAGCGGATCTTCCCCGAATTTCTGGAACGCTTCGCGGCGCGTGCGGCCAGGCTGAAGGTGGGCGATACCGCCGACAAGGCCAATGTCATCGGCCCGCTGATCAACGACCGCCAGGTTGCGCGGGTCAAGGCGCAGCTCGACGATGCCATCGCCAAGGGTGCGCGCGTCGTGGTCGGCGGCGGGATCAATGGCCGGTTCGTCGAACCGACGATCCTGACCGGGGTCACGCCCGACATGCTGGTCTACCGCGACGAGACCTTTGGCCCGGTGGTGCCGGTCATCCCCTTCCGCACCGATGACGAGGCCATCGCCATCAACAACGACACCGAATACGGGCTTTCGGCCGGCATCATGACCGCCGACGAGGCACGCGCGCTTTCCATGGCGCGGCGGCTGGAAACCGGCATGTGCCATGTCAACTGCTCGTCGGTGAATGACGAGCCGCATGTGCCCTTCGGCGGGTCGAAAGCCTCGGGGCTGGGGCGCCATGGCGGGCGCTGGTCGATCGAAACCTTCACCGAAACCCGCTGGATCACGCTCGATCGTGGCGGGCGGCCCTATCCGCCGGTGTTCTGATCATGGCCAGCGCCGCCATTTCCCTTCCGCTTGTGGCGATGCCGCCGCTTCTGGCCGGCAGGCGCGTGGTGGTGCTGGGCTCGGCCAGCGGGCTGGGGCATGCGGTGGCCTGCGCCGCCGAAAGTGCCGGGGCCGAGGTGCATGGCATCGACGATACCCGCCGTTTCGACGGGGTTTCGGCGCTCTATCTGGCCGATCTGCACGACCCGGCGGCACTTGATGCAGCCATCGCCGCCCTGCCCGACGGGATCGACGGGGTGGCGCTTTTGCCCGATGCGGGCGCCGATACCGCGCCGGCGCGGGTGCTGGCGCGCATGCTGCTGGCGCCGCGTCATCTGGCCTTGGCCTTGGCCCCGAAGCTGGCGCCGGGGGCATCGGTGGTGGCGCGGGGCGCGCCGCCGCACGCCTCATGGGCGGCATCACTGGGCCAGACCCGTGCCGCCGCGGCGCTGCGCTGGGACGATCTGGCGGGCTTCGTGCCGCGCTGGGGGCTGGATGCCGAGCCCGCGCAAGCCATGCGCACCGCCGGTTGGGCGATGCTGGCCTGGGTCATGGCCAGCCGCTGGCGCTGGGCCGAGCGTGACATTCGCGTCAATGCGCTGAGCCCGGCCACGCCGGACGGGCGCCTGCCACCGGCAATCGTTGCCGCGCGCGGGCATGAAGCCGCTTTCGGCACCGAACATGCGGCACGCGCCGCGCTCTTTTTGCTGTCCGACCTCTCGGCGGGGCTGACAGGAAGCAATCTGGCCTCTGATGGCGGCCTTGCGGCGCAGATACAAACCAGCCTTGACGGGCTTTGAAGACAGCGAAGCTGGCCAGGAAAGGAATACGGGATGACAACTATCTTCTGGTTCATCGTGCTGATTGTGCTGATTGTGGCACTGATCGCGCTGGCCGCAGCCTTTTATGAGCGCACCAGCAATGCGGTCAGCCTGGTGCGTACCGGCATCGGCGGGCGGCGGGTTGCCACCGAGGGCGGGCTTCTGGCACTGCCGTGGTTTCACGAGGTCGCGCGCGTCAACATGCAGACGATCCGGCTGGACCTAGCGCGCAATGCCGGGCAGGCGCTGATCACCCGCGACCGGCTGCGCGTCGATGTGGGCGCGGAATTCTACCTTTCGGTGCCGCCTGATGAGGCCAGCGTTGCCCGTGCGGCACAGGCCCTGGGACGGCGCAGTTTCCAGCCCGAGGAGTTGCGCGCGCTGGTCGAGGGCATGTTCGTCGATGCGCTGCGCGCTGTCGCCGCGCGCCATACGATGGACGAGCTGCACGAAGGCCGCGCCGAGTTCATGGCCGCGGTGCGTGCCCTGATCGCCCCGCAGCTCACCGGTTACGGCCTCCAGCTTGATGCCGTGGCGCTGACCGCGCTGGACCAGACCCCCTTCGCGGCGATGGATGAGAACAACGCCTTCAACGCCGAGGGCCTGCGCAGGCTTTCGCAGGTGATCGCCCAGTCCAAGCGCGACCGCGCCGAGATCGAGGGGCAAACCCAGGTCAGCGTGCATCAGGCGGCGATGGAGGCGGCAAAGCAGCAACTGGATATCGAACTGGAGCAGCGCCGCGCCGAGATCGCCCAGGCGCAGCAGGTCGAGATGCTGATATCGGCGCAACTGGCCGAAGTGGCACGCGCCAAGGCCGAGGCCGAGCGCGCCGCCGCCGAGGCCCGCATCCGCATGGAACAGGATATCCAGGCTGCGGAAATCGCACGGGAGCAGGCCATCCGCGTCGCCGAGATCGCCCGCGCCGGCGCGCTTGAGGTTGCCGAACAGGATCGCGCGGTCATGATCGCGGCCAAGAGCCAAGCCGAAAACCGTGCCCGCGTCGAGGCCGATCAGGTGCGCGCCGAAGCGGTGCGCGCCGAGGAGGCCGTGGAGACCGCCCGCGCCGAAGCCGAGGCCCAGCGCCGCCGCGCGCTGTCGCTGATCGCCGCCGAGGCCGAAGCCGAAGCCGCCGCACGCCGGGCCGAAATTGCCGCCATCGCCGCGCACAAGACCGCCGCCGAGAAGCTGCAAACCACCGAACTGGAGGCGAAGGCACAGCTCAGGCTGCGGCTGAGCGAGACCGAGGCCCTTGCCGCGCGCATCGCCGCCGAAAACAGCCGCTCGCCCGAACTGCTGGCACATACGGCAGAGATGGCCCGGCTGGAGGCGATGCCGAAGATCGTGGCCGAGATGGTCAAGCCGGCCGAGAAGATCGGCAATATCAACGTCACCCAGGTGGGCACGGTCGAAGGGTCGCGCGGTGCCATCCTGCAGGCGCTGGAATCGATGCTGGAACAGACCGTCCATGCGCCCGGTCTCAGCCGGCTGCTGGAACGCGTGCAGGATGACATTCGCTACGACGACAACAAGCGACGCCGCAGGGAGGCCGACGACTGACCCCGCAGGGCATCGCTGGCCGGCGGTCGCGGGCATGAAATGCCGCCTTCGCGGTCGAATACACATGGTTTCGGCAGCGATGGATCGCGTATAGTTTGACCTGCGGGCAACCGGCAGCCGGCCGGCCCGCCGGTTATCACAGCGACAGGAGAGAGCGTAGATGGACGGAGCAGACAGTGCCAAGACCCATGGGTTGCGCGCACAGATCGACCTGCGCCAGCGCATTCTGAACGGTGATCTGCCCGGCGGCACCCGGCTCTACGAGGTGATGCTGGCCGAAGAGCTGAATATCTCGCGCACACCGGTCCGCGAAGCCCTGTCGCGGCTGGCGGAAGAGGGGCTGCTGGAACGCGCGCGCGGCGGTGGTTTTCTGGTGCGCAGCTTTGCCTATGCCGATGTGCTCGACATGATCGAACTGCGCGGCGTGCTGGAGGGAACCGCCGCGCGGCTGGCCGCCGAGCGCGGGGTCTGTCGCGAGCGTCTCGCCGCCATCCGCAAGCTGCTGGGCGAGCTGGACGGATGTTTCGGCCGGGACCCGGAAGATGTGGATCTCGACAACTATTCCCGCCTGAACACCGCCTTTCATGACGCGCTTGCACGGTTGTCGGGCAGCGCCGTGCTGGAACGCGAGATTGCCCGCGTCGTGCGGCTGCCCTTCGCCTCGCCCTCGGCCTTCCTGCCGCAGCGCACGCAGCTTGCCACCTTCAGCCGCACGCTCACCCCGGCGCAGGCGCAGCACCATGCGATCATCGACGCCATCGCCGCCCGCGAAGGCGCGCGCGCCGAGGCGCTCTGCCGCGAACACACCCGCGCCGCCCGGGCCAATGTCGAGCAGATATTCTCGACCGATGATGAGAATCCCTCCGCCCTGCCGGCCATGGGGTTGATCACCACCTGAAGCGGCAAAGGCCATTCTGTATACAATCAGACCAGACCCACTGCGAGAAAAGCATAAATTTCTTGAAAACACCCCGAGAATGTATACATTGCTCCTGACGCCGGGAGGAACGGACCATGCCCCATACATTCGATGGAACGATTGCCGCCAAGCGGCCCGACCTGCTGCATGGCTGGTCGATCGAGGTGATGCCGCGAACCGCAGCCAAGGTGCCGGATTTCCGCGCCCTTCTACCGGTCGGCACGCGCGTATACATCGCTCATATCGACGGCACGCCGATCGAGGACATGGTGGCGACCGCGCGCCGGCTGGCCAGGGACGGCTTTGTCGTCATGCCGCATTTTCCCGCCCGGCTGATCGCCGACAAGGCCATGCTGGAGGACTGGATCGCGCGCTATCAGGGCGAGGCCGGCGTGCATCAGGCGCTGGTTCTGGCCGGCGGGCTGAACAAGCCGGTCGGCGCGTTTGATTCCTCCATGGCGCTGCTGGAAACCGGTGCCTTCCTGAAGGCGGGTTTCACGCGGCTGCATGTCGCCGGCCATCCCGAGGGCAATCGCGATATCGACCCTGACGGCGCGACCCACCAGGCCGATGCCGCCCTGCGCTGGAAGGCGCAATATGCCACTGACACCGGCGTTGCCATGGCCATCACCACCCAGTTCGTCTTTGAAGCGGCGCCGGTGACAGCCTGGATCGAGCGGCTGCGCGCCCAGGGGGTCGATCTGCCGGTGCATGTCGGCGTGGCGGGCCCGGCCAAGCTGCAGACGCTGCTGAAGTTCGCCATCGCCTGCGGCGTCGGCCCCTCGTTGAAGGTCTTGCAAAAACGCGCCCGCGATCTGAGCAAGCTGCTTGTCCCCTACGAGCCCGACCAGCTTGTGGCGGATCTGGATGCGGCCGCGGCCAGAAACCCGGCCACGGCGCCGGAACTGGTGCATTTCTTCCCGCTGGGCGGGATCGTGAACTGCACTGATTGGGCCCATCAGCAAGGCGCTGGCAGATTGCGCGCCGTGGCGGGATAATTCGCGACAGAATGCGCCGGCGCCGGCGATCCTGCATCCGGGGGAAAGAGCGATGATGGCACTGAAGGAACAAGCGGCGCTGCACCATCCGGAGCATTTCTTCATCAATGGCGAATGGGTCGCCCCGTCGAGCGGCGAGCGCTGGGATGTCATCTCGCCAGTAACCGAAGAGACGCTTTTCAGCTATCCGCAGGCAGCACCCGCCGATATCGACCGCGCGGTGGCGGCAGCCCGGGCGGCCTTTGATGAC
>ERZ869909.214-NODE-214-length-86048-cov-25.811460_pt1 | contig 86048 bp, 64 predicted proteins | sample MGYA00520892_ERZ869909 | MGnify/ENA primary metagenome ERZ869909 (study PRJEB32215, sample SAMEA104723947) | bioreactor metagenome | biome: bioreactor; feature: anaerobic bioreactor; material: water | place: China | collected 2015-03-12 ...
GAGGTTTGGGGTTTGGGGTTTGAGGTTCCGGGTTCGGCGTTCGGTCACTGAGCCTGTCGAAGTGACGGGTTTGAGGTTTGGGGTTTGGGGTTTGAGGTTCCGGGTTCGGCGTTCGGTCACTGAGCCTGTCGAAGTGACGGGTTTGAGGTTTGGGGTTTGTAGATGCCTGAATAGCGTTGACCACTTTTTGGCAATGTTAAACAAGATTAGCTGATGTATTCAGGAGCATTCCAGAGAATATCAGAGGAAACTCACAATTTTGTAGCATTAGCCACAAAACCATTTGTATGCTGGAACCACTTGAACGCTTAGACCATTTCTTGCAATCTTTTCTTCTCTATCCCAGGTTATTATAACTAAATCATTACAGTTAAGCTCGTTGGCGGCTTCTATCAGGGCATCAACTTCGCGCTTAAGCTTTTTTTCATTTGTAAGGTCGTAACATACCTGTATCAGCTGTTTAACCGCATGGCCACTCCGTAGCAGAAAATCAACTTCCTTGCTGTTTCGCGACCTGTAATAGAAAACATCAAGCGATGGTTTATATTCCCGTCGCAATAACTCTATAAAGACAGCATTTTCAAGCAAGCGACCGGTGTTAGGCGATAATTCAAACGAACGCGCCTTAATAAAACCGTTATCAATTATATAGGTTTTTAGAGGGGATTTTTGTTGTGCTTTAATTTTTGTTGAATAGCGTGTCAGACTAAGGAACAAAAATGGCACTTCGAGGTAAACTGCGAATTTTTGTACTGTGGCCACACTGTTAAATTGCAGATCATCTTTAAGTTGATTAAAAGAATAAGGGTTTGTATAATTCGTCAATAAATAGTTTGCCAAATCATAAAGTTGCTGTGTCTGGCGAATACGAAAACGATTAAGAATATCCTTTAACAGAATGGAGTCGAAAAGTGATGACAGGTAGTTTTTTAAGATTACAGGATTTAAGACAGTTTCAGGAAAGCCACCGTTTCGCAGATAGGTGTCGAGCAGTCCCTGTATTTTTCCTGTTTTAGCAGGCGAGTCAAAATCTTCTGACAATGATGATATCCCTTCTGATTTCAAAACTTCCGTGAAACTAAAAGGGAAAACCGATATTTGCAGAAATCGCCCCGTGAGTAAGGTTGCCATTTCATGCGACAGAAGCCTGGCATTTGAACCGGTTATAATCAGGTTAAAGCCACGGCGATACATTTTACTCACCCACAATTCCCATTTATTCAGGTTCTGGATTTCATCAAGCAAAAGATAATCATAATTTTTGTATACCTCAGCCAATGCCAGCATGATGGCATCCTCATCGAAACTCTTCAAAAGCTGGTCATCATCAAAATTAAGATATGCAAAGCGTTGCCCGTTCAACAGTTGTAGAGCTAACACAGATTTTCCAGCCCTTCGGGGCCCTGAGATCAGTTTTATCAGAGTTGTTGAAAGGTAGTCGGCCATAGTATGATCATCAATCCGTTTGATATAGGATTGACTGAGCAAACTATCTCTCTCTTCTCTTTGCTGGATGATGATATTCTTTATCATTAAACCTGCTGTATTCAACAAAAACAGCCTTTTTTATTCAGTATAAATTGTTTATTGAACAAATAATGTCCATATTAATGGTTCAAGGTTCAATGTTCATGGGTTTTAGGTTTGTAATAATCAACCCGGAACAAAAACTACTTCACCGGAAACACTCCCTTCTCCTCCAGATAAGCGATGATGCGTTCGGGGTTTTTGCCGTTTTCTTCTGGTTTGAAGGTCAGTACAGGATTTTTTGGCGGCTCATAAACGACATCCAGACCGGGAACCTTGCTGGTGAACCCTTTCTCGTATCTCTGGTAGAGATCGGGTTTATTGGTTTTGCAGTAATCGAGACCGGCATCCATGAAAAAGAGATGGAAACGCTCAGGACCGATAATTTCGGCTACCTGGTTGCGGATATCTTCGCCCGGAGAAATGAAAGAACAGATGGTGATGATGCCCTGATCGTTGAGCAATCGGCAAACGTGTGCTACACGGCGAAGGTGCTCGGCACGGTCGGCGGCGCTGAAATCGAGTTCGCGGGAAAGCCCGGATCGCACCGCACTGCCTTCCAGGGCAACAATGGTTGCACCCAGATCAAACAGCCTCTTTTCCAACAGGAATGCAAGCTCATTTTTACCGCTTCCATACAGGCCGGTGATCCATATTGTGGCTCCTTTCTGCTTATAACGCTTCTCGTATTCGGTGGCGGTGACCAAACCCAGGCCCTTTGCAATCCGGGCTTTGTCCATATCGGTAATGCGCGATGGCATTTCGTCGGGGCTAACCCTTTCAATGATCATCCCCACGGCTACAGTGTTGTGGGTCATGGGATCTATCAGCACAAAAGAACCTGTTTGGCGGTTTTTGATATATAGATCAAAAAGCAGAGGCTTAACGGTTGTGATCACAACCCTTCCAATCTCGTTGAGTGACAGGAATTCAGCTTCGGTTTTCTCGAGGGTATTCACATCCACCCGGTATCTTACCAGGTCAATCCGGGCTTTGTTTCCGTTGCTGTTGTGCTTGAGATAATACTGCTTTTGCGGATCCATCGGTTCTTCGTCCATCCACACCATCATGGCTTCAAAATGCCGCTCGATCCTGGGCAGATTATCGGGATGCACCAGCATCTCACCCCTTGAAATATCAATTTCATCCTCAAGTGTGATGGTGACCGACTGGGGAGGAAACGCTATTTCAGGATTCCCATCATACGTAACGATTTCCTTCACAACCGAGGTCTTCCGCGATGGCAGGGCCATGACCCTGTCCCCTTTTCTGACAATGCCGGATGCCACTTTCCCTGAAAAACCACGAAAATCGCGTGATGGACGCAGCACGTATTGCACGGGAAAACGGAAATCGTTGAAATTGCGGTCGGATCCGATATGAACGCCCTCAAGAAACTCAAGCAGGGATTTACCGGTATACCAGGGCATTTGAGGGCCTTTGTCAACCACGTTGCATCCATGAAGGGCTGCAAGGGGAATGAAGGCCACATCGGGTATGTTCAGGCGGGAAACAAATCCACGGTAATCGCGGCAAATCTGTTCAAAAACTTCCTGGCTGTAGCCTGCCAGGTCCATCTTGTTTACAGCCAGTACAACGTGTTTGATCCCAAGCAGGGAAACAATGTAAGTGTGGCGTTTTGTTTGTGTGATCACACCTTTGGTGGCATCAATCAGGATGATGGCCAGGTTGGCGGTGCTGGCGCCGGTGGCCATATTTCGGGTATATTGTTCATGGCCGGGGGTGTCGGCAATGATAAACTTACGTTTGCTGGTGCTGAAATACCTGTAGGCCACATCAATGGTGATGCCTTGTTCACGTTCGGCCTTGAGTCCGTCAAGAAGCAGGGCGTAATCGGTAAATTCTCCGGCATGGCCCATTCTTTTGCTGTCGCGTTCAAGGGCAGACAAGTGATCCTCATAAACCTTTTTACTGTCAAAAAGCAACCGGCCGATCAGGGTGGATTTTCCGTCGTCAACCGAGCCTGCAGTGAGGAGGCGCAGGAGGTCTTTTTTTTGGTCCTGATCGAGGAAGTTGTGGATATCAATTGCGGATGTGGTCATTTGGCTATCTATTGCGTTCTGAGTTGTTTGTGGAGTTTGGAGTGGTTGAGTGTTGCGGTGTTGCGGTGTTTCTGTGTTGCAGTGTTGCGGTGTTGCGGTGTTGCAGTATTGCGGTGTTGCTGTGTTGCTGTGTTACGGGGATGTAGCCCATCACGTTTTTGATTTAAGATACTTCATTAATTTGGCAATGGCATTCTTCTCATGCTCGCATCTAGTCCGGCGTGTATTACATAATTCGGTAGCCAGATAATTAAGATCTTCGGCGATATAATACATATTTTTTACTTCGTTGCACGATGACTTTGCAATATTTAAAAATTGATGAAATTCTTTTTTGCTTTCACGACTGTATCCTTCAGCAATATTATTCATGATAGAAATCGCTGCTTTATTTATCTGGTTTCGGAATTCATAATCCTTACAATTGCAAAAATCCTTGTAAACATCTCTTACGATTTCTCTACCCAGCTTCCAGATATCGAGATCCTCAAATTTTTTAACCAGCATCCTGATTGTTCTGATTTATTTCTGAATATCTAAACGATTTCGGTAATAGCTGCTCGCACCAACCTACTGCTGCACTGCAACACTGCAACACAACTAAAAATAACCTTCACGTTTCTTCTGCTCCATGCTGCCTTCCTGGTCGAAGTCAATTACGCGGGTGGTGCGTTCGGATTTGGTGGTAACCATCATTTCTTCCACAATCTTTTCGATGGTGTCGGCATCAGATTCCACAGCACCTGTTAGCGGATAGCAGCCCAGGGTGCGGAAGCGCACCTTTTTCATCACAGCAGTTGCTGCAAGTTCTTCGGGCATACGCTCATCATCAACGAGTATCATTGCTCCGTTGTATTGCACCACCGGGCGTTCTTTGGCATAATACAGCGGAACGATCGGAATGTTTTCGAGGCGGATGTATTGCCATATATCCAGTTCTGTCCAGTTGCTGAGAGGAAACACCCTGATTGATTCGCCTTTGTGAACCCTGGCATTGTAGATATCCCACAGCTCCGGCCTTTGGTTTTTGGGATCCCACTGGTGAAAGCGATCGCGGAAGGAAAAGATGCGCTCTTTGGCGCGGCTTTTTTCTTCGTCGCGGCGGGCGCCTCCGAAGGCGGCATCAAAACCGTATTTTGTGAGGCCTTCGAGCAAAGCCTGGGTTTTCATGATGTCGGTGTGGACCTTGCTTCCGTGTGTAAACGGCCCTACCCCGCTCTCAAAGGCTTTTTTGTTATAATGCACGATCAGGTCCCAGCCTTTCTCTTTTGCATAGCTGTCGCGAAACTCCACCATTTCCCTGAACTTCCACTTGCTGTCGATATGCATGAGCGGAAAAGGCACCTTGCCGGGATAAAAAGCTTTTTCGGCCAGACGAACCATTACGGAAGAATCCTTGCCGATGGAATATAGCATGACGGGATTTTCAAATTCGGCCGCCACTTCACGGATGATGTGGATGGCTTCGGCTTCGAGTTCGCGGAGGTTGGTGAGTGTAAAAGATTGGGTGTTCATTTAGTTTGTGTTGCAGTGTTGCTGTGTTGCTGTTCCCGACCTCTCCCGATAGCTATCGGGATCGGTGAGGGTTCCGATAGCTATCGGAATCGCTTTGCTCAAGTTGCTGTGTTGCTGTGTTGGGTTCTGTAAGTAAACGATTTTCTTTGAATTTTGGACTTTGGACTTAGAAATTTGAGCTTCAAAAAGAATGGCGGTAGGTTAATACGGGCAGGATGTATCGCATGCACTTTTCAAGTGATTCTTCTACGGTCATTTCATTGGTTTTGAGCTCAATGTCCGGGTTTAATGGCGGATCGAACGGGCTGTCGATACCGGTGAACTGTGTAATTTTCCCTTCACGGGCTTTTTTGTAAAGCCCTTTTGTGTCGCGCTGCTCGCAAACTTCAAGCGGGGCATTCACATAAACTTCAATAATGTTTTTGCGACCAATGATATTATAGGCAATTTCGCGAATCTTGCGCGTAGGACTAATGAAACTGTTGATACAAATGATGCCGCAGTTCAGAAACAGCCTGGAAACCTCGGATATCCGTCGAATATTTTCCAGCCGGTCGGCATCGCTGAAACCAAGATTGTTGTTAATCCCCGACCTGATGTTGTCGCCATCCAGTATTTGTGTGAGGAAAAGCCTGCGGTTCAGTTCGAGTTCAATTCCCCTGGCTATGGTTGTTTTTCCCGATCCACTTAAACCGGTCATCCAGATTACCCGGGCATGTTGCTTCAGTAATCTTTCCTTGTCGCTTCTTCCCAGAATCTGATCAAATACCGTGAAAATGTTTTTTTCTTCTATCATGGATTATCGGGCGTTATTATAAATGTTGGTTATGGATTTCCCTTTGAAGCTATGAACCACGGGTTCAGCAATTCAGGTTTATTGTATTGGAGTTCTTCCGTATCGCTGCCGGCTTTCAGCACTTTTCCGCCGGCGGCAGAAACTATGGCATGGCCGGCGGCGGTATCCCATTCGCTGGTGGGACCAAAACGGGGATAGATGTCGGCTTCGCCCTCGGCTATCATACATAATTTGAGCGAACTGCCTCTGGATACAATCCTCACATCCTGGTGTTTCCGTTGCAGCCCGCTGATGAATGAAGATGTTTCCTGGTTCATATGAGAACGGCTGGCTACGATACCAAATGTTGAATGGTTTCTGAAAGGCAAAGAGCAGGCGGATTTCAGAAAGTCTCCGGAATCCCTGAGCTTGACGGATGCGCTGCCCAGAAAAAATGACCCGGAAAATTCATCGCCAAAGTACAATGAATCATGAACAGGAACATAAATTACGCCAAGGGTTGGTTTTTGCGCTACTATCAGGGCGATGTTAACGGTGAATTCTCCATTTCTTTTGATAAACTCTTTGGTTCCATCAAGCGGATCAACAAGCCAGAATTTGTGCCATGATTTCCTTTGCGAGTAAGGGATTTCGGCACTTTCCTCACTCAGCACGGGAAACTTTTCTTGTCCAAGCCGGCTCAGAATAACTTCATGTGCTTTGCGATCCGCTTTGGTCAGAGGTGAGCTGTCTTTTTTTAACTCAACCCCAAAATCATCGCTCTGATAGATCTTCAGAATTTCCTTTCCTGCCTCAACTGCAGCGTTTACCGCCAGTTTCATCAGATCAAAGCGCCCGGTATCATATTGTGGTGTCAGGTTCACAGGAAACAATATGGTTAATTATACAGGCTGATATCGAACTGATAGATCAGGCCCAGAACGGCAACAATCAGATAAAGCAGTGCGAGTGGCAGGCCGATTCGCAGAAAATCCCTGAAGTTATACCCACCCGGGCCATACACCATCAGGTTGGTTTGGTATCCGATTGGGGTAAGAAAGGCTGCAGCGCCAGCAAAAGCAACAATCAGTACAAAGGGCTTGGCATTCATGCCCAATTCGGTTGCCATGCTGATGGCCACAGGGAAAATGATGGCAACTGCAGCTGCATTCGCAAGCAATGAGGTTAGCAGGTTGGTAATGATGAAAATTCCAGCCAGGACCCCAACGATTCCGAATGGTTTGAAAACTTTGAATGATGCATCGGCAAAACTGGCAGCCAGCCCCGATTTGATCATAGCTGTTCCCAGCGCCAGGGACAAGGCCAGGATTATAATCAGGTTAAAATCTACGCTTTTAACAATATCCTTTGGTGAAACCATCCGCATCAGCAATATCATCAGATGCAGCAATAGCAGGGCCGTGAACAACTTAACCAGTCCCATGGCAGCTGCCATCACCGAAACAAGGATTCCGCCGATAAGCAGGGCTTTTTTATAAACAGGCTGTCGTTTAAACTCCTGTAACCGACTGATGATGTAAAAGTCCTGGGTATCTTTTCCCAGGGTATTGAAGTCTTCGCCGGTGAGCAGAAGTAGCACATCGCCGGCGGCAAACCTTACTTCACCCAATTTGCCAGAGACCCGTTCACCATTGCGGTGAATGGCAATAATGGCCGCATCGAACCTGCTTCTGAAATTAATTTCCTTGGCTGTTTTGGAGATCAGGGTTGAATTGTATGAGATCACAACTTCCAGAATGGCTGTCTGCGCTTTTTTTGCGTACATGCCGATTTGTGCGAGCTGAAGGCCACTGCGCGATTCAATCATTTCGGTGATGGACCCGGTTTCACCGGCAAACAGCAATATATCGTTTTCCTTTAGCCTGGTGTAGGAACTTACGGCCTTGATGGAGGTGTCGTTGCGCAGAATCTCGGCTAGGTACAAGCCTTTCAAATTTCTCAGACCTGCTTCTTCAATGGTTTTTCCGTGAAACTCACCACCATTTGTGATCCTGACCTCCGCAATGTATTCACGGTTCTGCATTTCAAGATCATCAATGGCATCACGTTTTTCGGGCAGCAGTCCATTGCTGAAAAAGATAAGGTAGGAAATGCCCAGCAGCACCATCGGAATCCCCACAAAACTAAAATCAAAAATATGCAAGGGTTCGATGTTGGCAGTAAGTTTCTGATCGGCGATCATACCGGCTACCAGGAGGTTGCTTGAGGTTCCGATAAGTGTGGCACAGCCTCCGAGAATGGCAGCGTAAGAAAGCGGGATCAGAAGTTTGGAAGGGGCTACATTGTTTCGCTTACACCACGTGCTCACATAAGGGATCATGATTGCAACCAGGGGGGTATTGTTCAAAAAAGCGGAAAAACCCGCTACCGTGAAAAGCATGCGGACCTTGAACTTTCTATAGCTTTTTGTCCGGGCAAAAGTGGATCGGAAAATATCGTCGAGCACACCGGTCTTCCTGATAATATCCCCCAGGAGAAAGAGCAGAACCACAATGGCAATCTGTTCGTTGGCAAAGCCCGAAAGCATCTCGGAGGGGTTGAGTATCCTGAAAACACCCAGCACTGTAATACCGATAGTAAAAGTTAGTCCCGGCCCCATCCAGTTGGCATACAGGCTAACGATGATAAAGAGAATTACAATCAGAACAATATAGCCTTCAGGCGTAATCACAAGAATAGTCAGATGAGATAAAACTTATGTCTGAATCCGGCACAGCTTCGCCCTGTCAGTCCCATTTTTCATGTAATGACAAAGCGAAATTAAGAAAAGTTGCCGCTCAGCAATGCAAATTATGTGTTAATATGATTAGACTGCGATAAATAAGCCGTTTCCGATCCCGACAACTATCATTCTCCCAAAACGATAAACGATTTTGTACATCCAAAAAAACTTTCTTTATGAATTTCGGCTCGTGGAAACAGCATGCACAATTCGGCCCTGCTGAGCAGGCGTATGGAGCGGCAAATCCGGTGTGCCTTTTCCTTATCCGGCGTTTTCCTGTACCAGCCCAGGCTAAAATTCATCAAAAGCCTGACCTGTAACCAGTCTGGAAGAAATTGAAAGAAAGGGAATAAAAAATGAGGTTCAAGCGGAAAGTAACGGTTTGGTGTTTGCACAAAATAACGCCGTGCAACCCGCCTGATCTCCGAAGCCATCTTCCTCTGGTCATCCAGGCTGCCAACATGCTCGATCACGGAGTTCGAAAAAGCCATATCAAATTCTTTGTCGTTGTAGCGACTCAGATCGGTTCCATCGCCCTGCACGCTGATGAATCCCTGATGCCTGACTTCTGTTTCAACGAGATTGAGCAATGTGATGTGCACACCCTCAACACCTATGAAGCCCATTCTTTCCCAAAACAATTCAGTTCCGCCAACATCAATGATTCTGATCGGTTTGGGCATGCCTGCCAATACTTCCAGAAAAAGTGCAAAACGCTTTTTTCTGAGGCGATCGGCCAGAGACCCCGCTTTGGTATTGTCAGCCAGGTTTTTTAGAAATGTGAGCATCAGACGAAGCCAAATTGCAATTACTGAACAAAAGCAGAAATTGAGGTAAAGATAAGTGTGAAACTTGTAGAAAGACACAAATTTTGGAAAAAAATACCGGCATCCGTAAAATAATTTTACGAACAACCGGTAATAAAATCAATAATCTGGCAGCTATTTAATGCGCGCTTCCACCGCTTTCCAGTCAACAAGTTTCCAGAAAGCCTGTATATAATCAGGACGCCGGTTCTGGTAGTCAAGGTAATATGCATGCTCCCAAACATCGCAGGTCAACAGTGGGTTCAGATCCATGGTGATTGGGGTTTCTGCATTGCTGGTTTGCATGATTTGCAGATTGCCATCGGTTCTCTGGATCAGCCAGGTCCAGCCCGAGCCAAACAGGGTTGCAGCTGAAACTGAAAATTTTTCCCGGAAATTCTCAACGCTGCCAAACGATTTTTCGATAAGCAATTTCAGCCTTCCTGTCGGAGCCGAACCGGAAGCAGGCGCAAGGCATTCCCAGTAGAATGTATGATTCCACACCTGGGCGGCATTATTAAACAGCGGCCCTGAGGATTTCCTGATGATGAACTCCAGGGCTTGGCCTTCAAACTGGGTTCCTTTAATCAGATCGTTCAGTTTGTTCACATAGCCCTGATGGTGCTTGCTGTAATGAAACTCAATGGTGCGCTTGTCAATGTAGGGCATAAGAGCATCCATCGGATAAGGCAGTGGCTTTAATTCGAAGGTCATGTTGTTTTGGTTTAAGGTTAATAATTGTATGAGTCTAAAAGAACCATGATCGGATTGCCTTAACCAGGTAGTTTGTTATGGAGTGCCCGGTTTGTGCAAGGATATCCGGGAAGGTAAAAGACTTCTTTATCTTCCGGAGGTCTTTTGATAATTCAAGTTCGGTTCTGAGCGCCAGATAACGAAGTCTTTCTTTTTCCAGTCTTACGTCGCGCAACGATCGCATTCCTGAGGGCTTAAGCTGCTTCATCGTTGTTGCCTGATTTATCCTCAAAAAAGATCTCTGACATGTGTTTAATTACCGCACCAAGAAACAATCTTCGCCGGAAAACAAACAAAAGAATCAGCAGAAGCAGATAAAAACCTGCCACACAAAGATATCCAAGAGCCTGACTGTTGAGCAGATCGCCTGCCAGCCCGGCGGCCGCCAGGGATACAAACAACAGGAAGAGCACAAAAACCAGCAACAAAAAAACAGCGGCAATGGTCAGGGAAACCACGCGGGCAGTTTTTTCCATTACCTCAAGCTTGATGATATTCAAACGCAGTTGAAGATACCGTTTGATGCTGTCGGCCAAATCGCTCAGTGCCTGGCTAAATGGTGATTTTGCCATAAAAAAAATATTGCGCGATCAATAATCAACTTTCGGTCTCTGCTTCGGCAACCCTGGCTTTTTTCTCCGCTTTTGAGATTTTTGCCTTCATCTCGCTGGTGGTTTCCTTTACATAATCTTTCAGGTCGTCCACCTTGGTAGAGAGTTCTTTCTCAAGTTCGTCTTTCCATTTTTTTGCTGTGTCAGAAACTTTTTTACGGGTTTCACTTCCTTTATCGGGAGCCAGCAATATACCTGCAACAGCGCCTGCTGCTGCACCAGCAATAAAACCAAATAAAAATTTTGCAGTTGAACTTTTCATAGTGTTGTTATTTAAGGGTTAAACAATCATGATTTCATTCCTGTACTTTAACAACATTTATTGCAGTATTTACAAGAATTAAGCACATTCAGACTTCAAATGTACAATTTTTTTAGGGAGTTGGCAAATCCAGTGCCGGCTCATCTCATGGGCAATTCCGGAGCGCATACAATAAGCGACTAAATCAGAGCCGGTTGCCTATGCAAAGATTGGTGTTATAAAAAAAAAGACTATTCCGCCAGCCGCACCAAAGAGGCCATGCCAATCGGGTTACCTGATCCGTCAGCCAGTGGTGTATTGTTCCACTCGCAATTGATTTCTTTGCCAAGGTTGGTTATACATTGGGTTATCAGGCGGGTTGCCTTTCCGCTCTTAAGAGTCCTGTGAAAATCGGCAATGGTTTTTTCCTTTTTGGCGGGCGCTAATAATTTTCCGAGTATATTTTCAACCATAGCCTGTGATTTATTGAACCCAAAAAGCTTTTTCGCGGCAGCGTTCCATTCTATCACTTCAAAGTTACTGTCCCATTCAATATACGCCAACATAGTGTTTCGCATATGCTGTGAATGCTTGAACTGGGAATTTCGCATTACCGATTCAAATTGTTTTTTTTCAGTTATGTCCCTGTCGATACCCCTGTAACCCTTAAATTTCCCATTGATATCAAATATTGGTACGCCGCTAGTTTCGAGGTAAACTTTGCGTCCGTTTTTATGGATGGCAATGTTTTCAAAGTTTTTAAAGGGTTTTCGGGTATTTAGTGTGTTCTTGAAATAGCGGACCGAATTCTCCCGTGCTTCAGGATCAAGAAAATCAGCGAAAGACTTACCCATAGTCTCTTCGGGTTTGAATCCAAGAATGGTTTCGCACATGGGGCTTGAATAGGTATATATTCCCTTTGTGTCTACCTCCCAAATCCAATCCGTTGTGTTTTCAACCAGGCTTTTCAATCGTTGGTTACTTTCCCAGAGGGCAATTTCGGCTAATTTTCGGTTATGGATATTCCGAGTAATTCCATGAACGCCTACAATCTCTCCCTTATCATCGGCTAACAGGCTAAAACTAACCTCGCCCCAAATCTTTTCACCATTTTTGCACTGGTGAAGAATCTCAAAAACCAGCAGTTCCTGGCTATCTATCTTTTCACCGTTTTCGAATCTGGTTTTTACATCTTTGAATATTTGTTTAACTTTATTAATAGATTCAGCCGGCATCCTTTTCTCAAGTGGTAAAGCCATGTATTCCTCTGGCCTGTAGCCTAAATGCTGGAATACAGATGGGCTCATAAATGTGGTTCTCAGGTTGGTATCCATCGTCCAGATGACGTCGTTGCTGCTATCGGCAATGATTCTGAGCTGTTCGTTCAGGGTTTCGAGTTCCTGGGTTCTTTGGTCTACCATCTTTTCCAGCTTCTGCCTGTATTCGATGATTTCATACTCGGTTTTCTGGTAATTCAGGATGTTTGCAAACAGGCTGGCGGCAATATTCAGCAATTCCAGTATTTCATCGTCAACCACCTTGAAGCGTTTCACCATGTCAAACCCCAGAAAACCTATCAAACGGTATTCAAAAAACATAGGAACAGCGAAAAGGCTTTTGATATGCTGATGCTTAAAAAGTTTCTTCTCACTGGCTGCTTCATCCGGCAAGTCATCAATATCAGGAATAATGATGGGTTTGTTTTTTTTCAGGTTATCAAGCCACCAGGGAAACTTACTGGCAGGAAGCTCCTGAAGTTCAGCCATAACCGAGCTTATGTCCTCAGATACCGATTCATGTGTATTGCTCATTGTCTGCATATCGGGATCATCAAAAAGAAAAACATAGGAGCGGTCGGCGCCTATGAAATGCCCGATGCTTTTTAATGAAAAAACAATCTGATCATCAATGTCGGAAAGCCTGATATTAACAAAAGATGTTGAAATATTCAAAATCAATTCTTTAAGCCTGCTCAAAAAATAAATCCTCTCTTCATTGTGCTTTTTCAGGGTGGAATCAATGACGATTCCTTCGTAGAAAAGGACATCCCCATTATCGTTTTTATGAACCTTGGCGTATTCTTCAACGATGATATACTTACCCTCTCTGCTTTTCAGGATGGATTCCTTGGCAAAAATTTCACCTTTTTCTTCGATTTCGCGACGAAAGGTATTTCTGGCATCCGGGCTTTTATGGGTCTTGTTCAGGTCAATTCCTTCCAGATCCTCCATATCGCTGTACCCGAGCAGATTCAAAAAAGCCGGATTGGCGGTCAGAATTTTACCTTCGGGGGTAGTGCGATAAATGCCAATCGGCAGCCTGTCGAACAGGTCAATATATTTTCTAACAATGTCTTCGCTGACGGAGGAAGCGGATTTATTCCTGACCGTCGTTTTTTTGGGGTTGTTTTTATTGATCATATCATTGTCCCTTTCTGTTTATTATCTTGAATTCAGTCCGGCGATTTCTCGCCCTTCCTTCAGGGGTTTTATTTGTATCAACAGGGTGTTTGTCTGCAAAACCAATATAGGTCAGTCTGTTAATGTCAATTCCTTCGGAAAGAAGAAACTCATAAACAGCCCTCGCACGTCTGGTTGACAATTCTATATTATACGTGTAAGAACCTGTGTTATCCGTATGGCCCGAAATCTCAAGCGCCACCTCAGGGTTTTCGGCAAGAAATGAACGCAGGCGGTTTAATTCAACCAATGATTCAGATTCCAGAAAATATGAATCATGGGCAAAGAAAACATTTCTAAGCACGCCACTCTGACCTGTTTCAACCGGCTTGAGCAAAATATCAAGTAACACCGGGTCAAATATACCGGTTATTGAATCAAGGGCAAAATGAAATGAAGAAAAAATGAAATTTTTCCGGTGGGCATACAGTGCGTATCTTGATCCTGCCGGTAAAACTGCCAGGAACTCACCGTTTACCGGATCGGAGCGTGATGAAACAATCATCATTCCGTTTTCAAGATCGGTTAGTTCTACTTTGGCTTCCAGGGGTTTGTATGTAAGCGCGTGCCGCACAGTTCCCTTTACATAGCTTACGGGCAATGGTTTTATTTCATCGTAGAGATCGAAAGTATAAATATCGTACCCTCCTTTGCCATCGGGCAGATCACTGGAAATGAATGCGCTTTTGCCATCAGGATGTACGATCAGGTTTATTTCGTCGGCATGGGTATTGATGGGATAACCCAGGTTTAGTGGGGAAGTCCAGTGGCCATCCGGCTGCATGCGACTCACGAACAGGTCGGCTCCGCCAAGTCCCGGATGACCCGTTGATGAAAAATACAGCGTTTGGCCATCGGCGTGAATATAAGGGGCCATTTCATCGCCTGCGGTATTGATTTCATTACCCAGGTTCACAGGCCTTCCCCAGGAGCCGTCGGCCTGCAACACTGTTTTCCATATATCCGAACCGCCAAATCCGCCCGGACGGTTGCTTGCAAAATACAAGGTTTTGCCATCAGATGACAATGAAGGCTGGGATTCCCAACGGGGGCTGTTGACAACAGGACCCAGATTGATGGGATCGGACCATTTTTCTCCTTGCTTTATGCTGTAATAGAGATCGCAACTGCCAAATCCATCGGAACGGTGACAAGAGGTAAAAAATATGAGATTGTTGTCGTATGATAATGCCAGCGCTCCCTCGCTTTCCGAGTCTGTTGACAGGAACTTCATTGGCTCTGCCACCGACCATTGATTGTTTTCAAGGTGCGACACATAAAATTCTTCGCGAAAAAAACGCTGCCTGCCGGCCTCCTCTACCGGCCTTCGAACGGTAAAAATCAGCATTTCCCCATCCGCTGATACCGCGTTCACGTATTCATTGTTTGGGGTGTTGATGTGGTCGCATAAATTCACCGGGTTGAAAGGAACCGGATTGCTTTTCAGACTATGTGCATAAGCTGCAGTTTCTTTTCTTTCGCGGGTTAACGACCGCTCTGCACCAGGCAGGTTGTATTCAAGGTAGCGGGAAAACCTTTTGATTGCCTTCTCATACTGTCCGGTTCCGAGATAGAGGTTTCCGAGGATATAATGTGCCGGAGGATAATAATCGGGTTGAATTAATATTGCATTTTCGTAGTCGCTGATGGCAGCATATTTATTGCCCAGTTCAAGGTTGATGTCGCCAGCCAAAAGAAATGCCCTTACAAACCGGTTATCAATTTTAAGGGCTTTATGTGTTTGCTGCAGGGCCTGCTCATAATTCATCAATTGGTATTCCTTTAGGGCAAGCTGATAAAATCTTTCAGCCCTTCGGGATGAACTGCCTGTTTCCTGACAGCTGAGCTTTTGCAGGTTCAGTATAAGCATTGAAGCAGCCAGAATACACAAAGCTTTTTGCACCATGACACATTTGATAAATTGTGCACAAGATACAAATTAAAACCAAATGGTAATACAGATTTTGATAATTATGAGAGGATCGTTCTAAACAATCAGGGAATCTCCATGTACTTATGGCTTTGGAGGGAGATCATCCAACGGGGATTGTTTTTCACATATTCAATGGTAATTGGCATGGATTTATGCCTGAGACCCCACTCCGGCTGAAGGTACAGAAATGATTTATCAAACATCTTGAGAGCAAGGTCTTCTGCAAAAGCAAAATAAGATTCATCCAGCACCACCACTTTAAGCTCATTGGCATGGTGGAACAATTCAGGTTTCACAGGGATATCCTTTTTGGGGGAAAGGCATATCCAGTCCCAGGTACCGCTTAAATGGTCAGATCCGGAAGTTTCCAGAAACAGCTCCATGCCTTTTTCCCTGAATTTCTTACACAGGAGATCCAGGTTATACATCAGTGGTTCGCCACCAGTTATTACCACGGCTTTTGATGGAAATCCGCAGGCACGTTCAACCAGCCCGTCAACATGCTTCAAGGGAAACATGGCCTCAAACCAGGAAGCTTTTACATCGCACCAGTGGCAAGCATTATCGCAGCCGCCAATGCGGATAAAGTAGGCCGGTTTACCGGTATGATGGCCTTCGCCCTGAATGGTATAAAACTCTTCCATCACCGGCAGCCATTCCCCGGATGCCACACGTGGATCGTCTTTTACTTTCATAAAAATTTATTGATAAATCTCCTTTTGGGCTGCTTTCAGTGTGTTCTGAAGCAGGCCAACAATGGTCATGGGGCCAACACCTCCGGGTACGGGCGTGATAAATGATGCTTTTTTTGACACTTCATCAAATTTCACATCGCCTACCAGACTGTAGTTGCCTTTATCATCCTCTATTCTATGGATTCCCACATCAATGACCACAGCATCGGGCTTGACCATTTCGGCTGTGATAAAGCCAGCCTTGCCGATGGCTGCAATCAAAATATCGGCTTGCCGGGTTATGGTGGTAAGATCGCGGGTTTGGCTGTGGCAGATGGTTACGGTACAGTTTCCGGGCTTTGCTTTGCGCGAAAGCAACAAAGCCATCGGTGTTCCAACGATCTGGCTCCGGCCTACCACTACACAGTGTTTCCCCTCTGTATCAATTTCATAATATTCGAGCAACTGCAGTATTCCGTATGGTGTAGCAGGCAGGTAAGAAGGAAGGTTCTGAACCAGGCGCCCGGTGTTTAAGGGGTGAAACCCATCAACATCTTTGGCAGGGCTGATACGCTCTATTACCTTGTTTGAAGAAATATGTGCCGGCAAAGGCAATTGTACGATAAAGCCATCAATCTCCTCATCATTATTCAAAAAGTCAATTACTTCAAGCAGTTCGCTTTCGCTTATTGTTTCAGGATAGCGGTATACGGATGATGTTATGCCGACACTGGCGGCTGTTTTCTCCTTGCTTTTAACATAGGTCATACTGGCCGGATCTTCGCCAACGATTACAGCAGCAAGATGGGGCGCTTTGATTTCGTTATCAATCATTTGTGCCACCTCGGCAGCTATTTCTTCCTTTTTGCGCTTTGCAACTTCTTTTCCGTCAATTATTTTCATTTCTTTTCTAACAAATTGGTTTATTCATTTAAAGACCCAAGTTCCAAGTCCCAAGATAAGCCCAAAACCCTGAACCTTGAACCACAAACCATTAACCTCAAACTTCAAACTTTACTTCCTGCGTCGCTTAGCCTGTTGCATCATTTTCATCATGTTTCTGGCTCCGCCACCCGAAACGGCTTTCATCATTTTTCGTGTATCTTCAAACTGCTTCACCAAACGGTTCACTTCCTGAATATCGTTTCCGCTTCCCAGCGCAATTCTTTTTCTGCGACTGCCATTAAGCAGCGAAGGTTCGCGGCGTTCTTCGGGTGTCATGGACTGTATGATGGCTTCGATTCCCTTGAAAGCGTCGTCATCAACATCAAGATCCTTAACTGCTTTGCCCATTCCGGGCACCATTGCCATGAGGTCTTTCACATTGCCCATTTTCTTGATTTGCCTGATCTGGGTCAGAAAGTCATCGAAGTTGAATTGGTTCTTTGCCAGTTTTTTCTGCAGGGCCCGGGCCTGATCTGCATCAAACTGTTCCTGGGCTTTTTCAACGAGCGAAACAATGTCGCCCATGCCCAGGATGCGATCGGCCATACGCTCGGGATGGAAAACATCAATAGCATCAAGCTTTTCGCCTATACCAACAAATTTGATGGGTTTATCCACCACAGCCTTGATGGTTAAAGCTGCCCCGCCTCGGGTATCGCCGTCAAGTTTGGTAAGCACAACTCCATCGTAATCAAGCAGGTCGTTAAAAGCTTTGGCGGTATTCACGGCATCCTGACCCGTCATGGAGTCTACCACAAACAAGGTTTCGTGCGGGTTCAACGCATCTTTCAGCGCTGCAATCTCACGCATCATTTCATCGTCAATGGCAAGGCGACCGGCTGTATCAACTATCACCACCTGATGGCCCATGGTACGGGCATGGTTCAGGGCTTTTTTAGCAATTTTAACCGGTTCGCGGTTATCCTCTTCTGTGAAGACTTCTACCTCAATCTGGCCGCCAAGAACTTTGAGTTGCTCAATCGCTGCAGGTCGGTAAATGTCGCATGCAACGAGCAAAGGTTTCTTACCACGCTTGCTTTTGATGTGTTTGGCCAGTTTGGCTGAGAAAGTTGTTTTACCCGAACCCTGTAATCCGGCAATAAGAATCACGCTTGGATTGCCTTTTAAATTGATGTCGGTTTTCTCCCCGCCCATCAGAAGGGCAAGTTCGTCATGAACTATTTTCACCATAAGCTGCCCTGGTGATATGGCTTTGAGCACATTTTGCCCGAGGGCTTTTTCTTTTACTGTATCAGTAAACTGCTTGGCGATCTTAAAGCTGACGTCTGCATCCAGCAGGGCGCGACGCACATCTTTCAGGGATTCGGCTACGTTAATTTCAGTGATATGCCCCTGCCCTTTGATGATCTTAAAGGCGTTCTCGAGGCGATCGGTCAGGTTTTCAAACATAATAGATCATTTTTTCGACCGCAAAATTACTGATAAATCCTGAAAAGAGAAGGGTTTGAGTTTGAGGTTTGAGGTTTGAGGTTTTGGGATTTGGGTCTTGCCTGCCTGCCGGCGAGGCAGGGAATTTGGGACTTGGGTCTTGGGACTTGGGTCTACCAGACTGCTGCTGTTAGCTGCTACTGCCAATAATTCGTTAAAAATAATTATGTTTACAAACTTTTTTAAATCATTTTGGATATGAGACCTGATGACAAACCATACTGGCGTTCAAAACTATATGACATCATTTTTGAAGCCAACACATTTGAAGGCAAACTCTTTGATATCATTTTGCTTATTGCCATTGCCGGAAGCATCATGATTGTGATGCTTGAAAGCGTGCATGGGATCAGAGTAAGAACGGGCAACCTCCTCAGAATCATCGAATGGGTATTTACAGTGCTCTTTACCATAGAATACATCCTGAGAATCATAGCAGTAAAGAAATCGAGCGCCTATGTTTTCAGTTTTTATGGAATAGTTGACTTCATTGCCATTGTACCAACTTATCTGGCCTTTGCTTTTGCGGGCGCACAGTCGCTGATGATCTTCCGGGCGCTCAGGCTGCTGAGAATATTCAGGGTATTTAAAATGGGACGGTATATCAGTGAAGCGAAAATGCTTGCACTTGCCCTTCAGGCAAGTTTCAGAAAAATCCTGGTGTTTCTTTTCACGGTTCTGGTTCTTGTGCTGATCCTGGGTTCATTAATGTATCTTATTGAAGGAGAGGAAAGAGACTTTAGCAGCATCCCCGTCAGCATCTACTGGGCAATTGTTACCCTAACTACTGTGGGATATGGCGACATAGTGCCGGCAACGCCTTTGGGACAATTTCTGGCCAATATCACAATGATTTTGGGTTATGCCATCATCGCGGTTCCAACAGGTATAGTTACAGTGGAAATGGCACGTACCCGAACCATTAAGGTTTCACGTAAGGTATGCCAGGGCTGTAGTTCAACCGGGCATGATATAAATGCGAAGTATTGTAAGTTCTGTGGAGAAGAGTTATGAACAAAATTGAAAGGATATGATTTCTTCCGAAACCATTGGCAATCTGCCACAACTATCCGATATCATCAAAGCACAGGCTGCCATCAGGAAAGTTGTCAAGAAAACCCCTCTTGAGCCTAGCAAATCGTTTTCGGCCATGTCGGGAGCAAAAGTATACATGAAGCTTGAAAACCTGCAAAGCACTGGTTCTTTCAAGGTCAGGGGTGCTTACTATAAGCTCAGCAGCATGAATTCCGCTGAACTGAAAAACGGAGTTGTTTGCGCTTCGGCAGGCAATCACGCCCAGGGTGTGGCATACGCAGCTTCAAAACTTAAGGTTAATAGCACGGTATTTATGCCCGTGTTTACGCCTCCGCTCAAAGTTATTGCTACCAGGGCATATGGAGCGAATGTGATGCTCACTGGCGATACTTTTGATGATGCTTTTGCAGCGGCTATGCAATATCAATCGGAAACAGGAGCATCATTTATACATCCTTTTGATGATCCACATATAATATCAGGTCAGGGAACCCTGGGTCTGGAAATATTTGAACAACTTGAAAACGTGCAGGATGTTTTTGTACCCATTGGAGGGGGAGGTTTGATCTCGGGCATCGCCATAGCGCTGAAAAACCTGAACCCCGACATCAGGATTATTGGTGTGGAGGCTGCCGGTTCCGAGTCCATGAAGATTTCTCTTGAAAATAACCAGGTTAGCTCACTTAAATCGCTGAATACCATAGCAGACGGGATCGCAGTAAAAACACCGGGACAGCTCAATTTCGATGCCGTGAAGCATCTGGTTGACGACATTGTGATCGTAAATGATGCTGAAATAGCCCGAACCGCTTATCTGCTTCTGCAACGTGCGAAAATTCTGGCTGAACCCGCTGGTGTAGCAGCTATGGCGGCGGTGCTTTATAAAAGAGCTGACATTGAAAAACGAATCGTAGTTCCTGTAATTTCAGGAGGTAATATCAATATGGGCTTACTGCAGCAGGTATTGGAAAAAGGCATGATGGACGAAGGCTTGCGGGTTCGCATACAGGTGCTTATACCTGACCAGGCAGGTGAGTTGAAGTCTATAGTATCAGTTCTTGAAAAGGTCAGGGCAAATATTTACGACATATCGCACGAGCGCTCCATCACTTCGGTCCCAGTGGGTTTTGTGATGGTTACTGTGACATTTAACATGCAGGATACAAAACAACTCGACACCATTCGGGAAGCACTGGAGGCCAGAAACTTGAAATACAAAATTTTAAAATAAAAAAAAGCGGCCCTTGCGGGCCGCTCAGCAAAATAACCATCCTAAGCAAGCTATTTTGAGATAATCAGTTTTTCTATGTAACTTTCCACTCCGGCTTCTACTCTCAGAAAATACAATCCACGCTGAAGGTTGCTTACATCTATCCTGTAGTTATTGATAGAATTCTGCCAACCAAGGTCTACTGCGCTCACAGTTTTTCCAAGGAGATCAACTACCTGAATGTTCACGTTAGCAGGGTTATTCAGGGTCATATTCAGGGTCACGAAATCACGGGCCGGGTTCGGGAAAACTGCCAGGGTTTCTCTAATTGCAATGCTTTCAATCCCGGTTGTGGTTGAAGGAAGTTCGATCAGATCGCCACCTGAGGTCAATGCAACCCATAAACCAAATGCTGGTCCATTACTGTTGGCGCCAGGATTCAAAAATCCGGAGGCAACCACTGTGATGGCTTCGCCGCTGAGGCCTAACGCTGCAAGAGGTGCATGGAACATCGCTACTGTAGTAGTACCGCTTTCATCGCGAATTTCGAGGATGTAATCGGTTGTGGGCAACTCAAGGTATCCTACAAATTCGCCATAGCTGAATGTGAAAAGCTCGCCGGCACCAACACCTGTTTCCCAAACACTTACGGTTGGAGCATCTGTTGAACCATGGTATACCAGCAAGTCGGTATTCATGGAAGAAGTAGCAGCTTCACGGCCCATGTCGTAAATGTAGAGATTAAAAGGCTCAGCCGGATTATAACCTGAACCACTAACAATGCCATTGGCAACCACAACATAGGTTCCAAAATCAGAGAAAGTAACATCAGCTTCAAAAACATTGGGTGTGGGGCTGGTACTGTTGGGTCCGGTAATTGAAATGGTGATCGGGGTTTCAGCAATCACATCAATAAAAGGTGTTGCTGTGCGGAACGTAAAGTTTTCAATCAGTTTTACGTCATTCGCCCAAACATCCACCACACCTGCAGCAGCATCCGCTGAATTGTGGATTACCTGCAAACGTGCCTTGGGGCCTGTGTACAGCGGGAGCTCAATCAGTTCGCCGCCAGAAGCCAGCGCAACCCATAATCCGAAAGCAGGACCATCACTGTTTACATCAGGATTCAGGAACCCGGATGCAACTATTGAAATAGCTTCACCATCAAGTCCGAGGTTTGCAAGAGGTGCTGCATATGCGGCAACAGTTACGGATCCGGTTTCATCTCTTACTTCCAGTACATAATTATCAGTAGGTAAATCCAGATATCCGGCATATTCGCCATAAGAAAAGGTAAAGAGTTCGCCTGCACCTACGCCTGTTTCCCAGATGCTTACTGTAGGCGCATCGGTTGAGCCGTGGAATACCAATACATCGGTGTTGGTTGCCATACTGGCTTCTTCACGACCCATATCATAAATATAGAGATTAAAAGGAATGTTAGGTTCGTAGCCGGTAGGAGAAACGATTCCATTGGCAACCACAACATAGGTTCCGCTAGCAGCAAAGGTTATATCGGCCTGGAATACATTGGGAGAAGGACTACTGCTGTTCGGGCCTGTTATTGAAAGTGTGATCGGGGTTTCAGCTGGCACGTCAATGAATTCAGTAGCTGTGCGGAAAGTAAAGTTTTCAATCAGTTTCACATCACCAGCCCATACATCTACTACTTCAGCGGCTGCGTCGGCTGAGTTGTGGATTACCTGAAGGCGGGCCAAGGGGTCGGAAGTAACCACCGGCAAAGGAATCAGGTCGCCACCCGTTGCAAGTGAAACATACAAGCCAAACTCAGGGCCACCACTGTTAATGGCGGCGTTAAGGAAACCTGAAGCGATGACCGAAATGGCCTGGCCTTGTAAGCCCAGACTTGCCAAAGGTGCAGCATAGGAAGCTACTGTGGCTGAACCACTTTCGTTTCTGACCTCCAAAATGTAATCATTGGCAGGAAGTTCAAGATAACCGGCAAAGTCCCCGTATGAAAAAGCAAACAGTTCGCCGGCACCCACACCTGTTTCCCATACACTTACAGTTGGAGCATCGGTTGAGCCATGGAATGCAAGTACGTCGGTGTTTCCATCAGCGGAAGCTGATTCGCGCGCTGATTCGAAAACATAAATATTGAAAGGCTGCAAGGGAGTATATCCCCTCGGAGAGATCATACCGTTTGCGATGGCAATATAGGTTTTGCCTTCTTCAAGCATGACCTCAGCGCTGGCAATTGCCTCGCTGCGGCCGTTTTCGGAAATAGCCACCATTATAGGCCTGTTTGCTGCCACATTTGTAAATTCGGTTGAAGTGCGGAATGAGAAATTCTCTTTAACCCTTTGGCCATCTGTCCAAACATCCACACTTTGCAGTGCTTCGTCTGCTGAATTGTGAATTACCTGCAAACGGGCTGTAGGCTTGCGATAAGTTGGCAATTGTATAAGATCACCACCGGAAGCCAGGGCAACAAATAATCCGAAACCCGGGCCGTTGCTGTTTTGATCAGGGTACATGAAGCCAGAAGCGAGTACAGTGAGTGACTTTCCTTCCAAACCAAGCGCAGCAAGCGGGGCCTGATAAGCGGCCAGTGTTTTTGAGCCGGTTCTGTCTCTGAGTTCTAAAACGTAATCATTAACAGGCAGTTCAAGATATCCGCTGAATTGGCCGTATGCGAAAGCAAATAGCTCGCCGGCTCCAACTCCGGTTTCCCACACACTTACATCTGGCGCGTCAGTTGCACCGTGAAATACAAGGAGATCGGCGGTGGAGGGTGAACTTGCAGATTCACGCGCCAGGGGATAAACGGAAAGGCCAAAAGGAAAATCGGGGCTGTAACCTTCGGGTGACACGATGCCACCTGCTACAACGATGTATTTCCCTCCATCTTCAAAAATAACTTCGGTCTGAAAAACATTTTCATCGGGGCGGATACTGCCTGGCCCGGCGATGGAGATTGTGATGGGGGTTTGAGCAGGAACATCCACAAAGGGTGTTGCCGTGCGAAATTCAAAGTTTTCAATGAGTTTGTCATTGTTTGCCCAAACGTCTACAACTGCTGCTGCAGCGTCGGCTGAGTTGTGAATGATCTGCACACGCGCTGTAAGCTGTGCAAAAACATTTGTGGAAAGCAATAAAATAGCCGCCACAAGAATGCTGAAAATTGAATTGGTAGTTTTCATTGTCATTAGGATTGGTTAGTGAATCTGTTTAATTTTTGACTTAATTCGTTAAACAAAACGGTGATTAAACTTCAACAAGAGTCTTTTGTTTAATCATCCTGGCAATTTCTTAGACATTTAACATTTATTTAACATTTCACAGGGCGACAGCCCAAAACTAATAACAACAGGCCTGATTCTCAAACAAAACAGCGTTATAATTGGAATAGCGCAACCAATCTGCGATGCTGAACCCAATGAGCGACGCTTTGATTTTACGTTGAACATGCGAAAACAGTTTAAAATTTTTGTTTTATATTTATTAAACAGCTTAGAATCAATCTACCCTTAGTTATTCTCTGAAAAATCCTCAAATATTTTGATCTTTGCAAAAAATAACCGGAATGCGCAACCCGTTTAAACATGCCTTTACTTCGTTTATACCATTGCTTTTCAGATCATTAAAGCATCGCAACTATCGTTTGTTCTTCGCCGGCCAAAGTATTTCACTAATGGGAACCTGGATACAGAACATCGCTTTGGGATGGCTTGTCTACCGTTTAACAGGCTCGGCCATTTATCTGGGCATCATCGCATTTGCCGGACAAATACCTTCCCTTTTCATCACCCCTATGGCAGGGGTTTACTCCGACCGGTTTAACCGGCAACGCACACTCATTGTTACACAAACACTTGCCATGATTGTAGCCATAGCGCTTGCAGTTTTTGTAATATCGGAGCGGGCAGGCATACATCATCTTATCATTTTTGCCGTGATTGCGGGAATGATCAACGCCTTTGACGCGCCCTTCCGGCATGCATTTGTGCTGGAATTAATCGGAAACAAGGGCGATCTTCCAAACGCAATTGCACTAAACAGTTCCTTATTTAATACTGCTAGGTTTATAGGGCCGCTGATTGGCGGAGTGCTTATCGGGCTGGTTGGCGAAGGCTGGTGTTTTATGATCAACGGGATTAGTTTCATGGCTGTTATTATCAGTCTGAAGCGCATAAAAGTCCCTGCATTCAAGCCGATCAGCAACAGCGGCAGTGTGTTCAGGCAGCTTAGAGAAGGCTTACAATATAGCTGGAGTTACAAACCTGTGCGATATTTATTGTTGATGGTGGCCACCGGAGGCTTCATCGTTTTACCCTTTCAGGCGCTCATGCCTGTTTTTGCCGGAGACATCTTACAAGGAAACGCCACATTGCTTGGCACCTTAACCGGCGCCCTGGGCGCCGGAGCACTCAGCGGGGCGCTCTTTCTGGCTTCACGCAGCAACATGAAGGTATTGCCTGCAAATATCTTTATTGCAGCCATGCTTTTTGGACTGGCACTGATGGTGTTTTCGCAGTCGCAGGCAATTGCGCTCTCAATGGTTGCCTTGTATGCGACAGGTTTTGGCATGATCGTTATGTTCAACGCAACCAATGCCTTGCTTCAAAGCATTTCTGACGAAGACAAACGAGGGCGGGTAATATCTTTATACAGTCTTACCTTTCTTGGTCTGACCCCACTGGGAAACCTCACCGCCGGAGCCATAGCAGAATTTGCAGGCGTTTCCGCAACGGTATTCGCTGCATCATTAATCTGCCTTATCGCAGGGCTTTTGCTCAGGAAAAAGATTTCTGAAGTCAGCAAACTACTTTAGGATCAACTTCCTATTTTTCAAGCATTTCCTTTGTGGGTTCAAAAGTACACACCAGGTTGCGATCGCCAAAAGCATCGTCAATACGGGTTACCGAAGGCCAATACTTATCACGCTTCAGATACGGCGCAGGAAAAGCAGCTTTGGTACGAGAGTAGGTGAAGTTCCACTCGTCAGAAACTACCATTTCGCAGGTATGCGGAGCGTTCTTCACCACGCTTTCCTGCAATGTCACCTTTCCATCTTCAATCTCGCGCATTTCATCACGGATGGTGAGCATGGCATTGCAAAAACGATCCAGTTCTGAGAGTGGTTCGCTTTCAGTAGGTTCAACCATAAGTGTTCCAACCACCGGAAATGCCACCGTGGGGGCATGGAATCCAAAATCCATCAGTCGTTTTGCAATGTCAATGGCGTTGGCTCCTCCCGAACGGCTGAAGCAATTGCAGTCAATGATCATTTCATGGGCAACCCAACCATTCTTACCGACATAAAGAATCTTGTAATCGCCTTCCAGTCTGGCTTTGATATAATTGGCGTTTAGCATGGCATACCTGGTGGCTTCAGTCAGGCCTTTGCCACCAAGCAGTTTGATATACGCATAGGAAATAGATAGTATAAGTGCACTGCCAAAAGGAGCAGCTGCTACAACCATATCGGTTTGGGAACCTCCGGTTTTCACAACAGGATGCACGGGAAGAAAAGGAACCAAATGCGCGGCTACGCCAATGGGGCCTGCGCCCGGGCCGCCGCCGCCATGGGGTATGGCAAAGGTTTTATGCAGGTTCAAATGACAGACATCAGCTCCCAGGATGGCAGGATTGGTCAGGCCAACCTGCGCATTCATATTGGCGCCGTCCATATAAACCTGTCCGCCGTTAGCATGAATGATCCTTATTGCATCCAGAATACCTTCTTCATACACGCCGTGGGTTGATGGATAGGTGATCATTGCAGCTGCAAGGCTTGGACTGTATTTTTCAGCTTTCGCTTTCAGGTCATCAAGATCAATGTTGCCAAGCGGATCGGTTTTAACCACAACCACTTCCATGCCAGCCATAGCGCAACTGGCCGGATTGGTACCATGGGCCGACGCTGGAATCAGGCAAATGTTCCGGTGATCCTGGTTGATTGATCTGAGGTATTCCCTGATAACCAGTAAACCTGTGTATTCTCCGGCAGCTCCTGAATTAGGCTGAAAAGAGATTTTTGCAAACCCGGTAATTTCGCAGAGGTCTTTTTCAAGCTGTTCAATCAGTTGGTGATAGCCTTTGGCTTGATCGGCAGGTACAAAAGGATGGATTGAACCAAATTCGGGCCAGCTAAGCGCAAACATTTCAGAGGCAGCATTCAGTTTCATGGTGCACGATCCAAGAGGTATCATGGTACGGTTCAGCGCCAGATCGCGGTTTTCAAGCTTTTTCATGAAACGCATCATTTCTGTTTCGCTGTGATAGGTATTGAAATGCTCATGCACCAGATATTGGCTTGTCCGCCTGAATGATGCATCAAAAGTTTCGATTTTACGGCACTCAACCGGATCGCACACAAATACGCTGAATGACCCGGAAGCGGTTTTAGCAAAAATCTCAAGTATTGCATTGATATCGCTGAGGGTAGTAACTTCATCAATGCTGATGCCAAACAAGCTGTTATCAATGTAGCGGAAATTCATTTTGTTTGCCAAAGCGGCTTCGCGTAAGGCATTCATCTCCACACCTTCGGGCAATTCAAAGCATAATGTATCGAAGAAATTCTGATTTAGCTGTTTAAAACCGTAAGCGGCAGCTTCTTTTGATAAAACTCCTGCCAGGATGTTGATATGGCGTGCAATTTCATGAACACCCTTTGGTCCGTGATAAGCCGCCCAAAAACCAGACATTATGGCCAGCAGTGCCTGTGCTGTGCAAATATTGGAGGTAGCCCGTTCGCGTTTAATATGCTGCTCCCTTGTTTGCAGCGCCATGCGCAGGGCGCGGTTTCCCCGGGCATCAACTGAAACACCTATAATTCTGCCGGGAATAAAGCGCTTGTAATCTTCTTTTGTGGCGAAATAACCGGCATGCGGTCCGCCAAAGCCCATTGGCAATCCGAAACGTTGGTTTGAACCTACCACCACATCGGCTCCCCATTCACCCGGAGGGGTAAGCAATGCGAGGCTTAGAAGATCGGCTGCAACAGCAACCGCAACACCGGCTTGTGAGGCCCTGGCTGTGAGTTTGCTGTAATCGTGTATTGCGCCGCGTTCGTCAGGATATTGCACCAACAGGCCGAATACATCTTCATTGAGTTCAAAATCATTATAGCAACCGGTACGCACCTCAATGCCTAGCGGGTTGGCACGGGTTATCAAAACGGCCAGTGTTTGAGGAAAAACTCTTTCAGAAACCAGAAAAACGTTTGCGTTTGCCTTAACCTTATCACGCGGGCGGGCATTGTAGAGCATGATCATTGCTTCGGCTGCTGAGGTTCCTTCATCCAGGAGTGATGAATTAGAAAACGGAAGTCCGGTGAGGTCGCTGATCATGGTCTGATACATCAGCAGAGCCTCAAGGCGGCCCTGGGATATTTCGGCCTGATAGGGCGTATACGAAGTATACCAACCGGGGTTTTCGAGGATATTTCGCTGAATGACTCCGGGCATAATGGAATTGTAGTATCCCATCCCGATAAACGACTTGTAAATTTTATTATCCGATCCCAGCTTTTTCAGATGGAGCATGAGTTCGTATTCATTCATACCAGCCGGAAGATCCAGTTCCTTCGGCATACGGATTGAAGCAGGAACTGTTTGGTCAATGAGTTCGTCAATGGAGTTAAGACCCATATATCTGAGCATCTGCGAGGCCTCTTCTGGCCTGGGTCCGTTGTGTCTTTTCAGAAAATTATTTGTCAGCATTTGAGTATAAAAGATAAAGTCAATATTTATTTTTTAAGATCGCCGGCATGAGAAACCTCTACCGGCGACATGTACGAAAACTTTTCAGCTTACTAACCGAAAATTCGCTGCAGCAGTTCAACGATCAGCCTGTTCAGCCCAATAGTGGTTCCAACAAAAACAATACTCACCATACTCATGAGTTTGATCAGGATATTGATGCTGGGACCGGAAGTATCTTTAAACGGATCGCCAACGGTATCCCCGACAACGGCTGCCTTGTGCGAATCACTACCTTTTCCTCCGTATGCTCCGCCTTCAATGTATTTCTTGGCATTGTCCCAGGCGCCACCGGAGTTGGCCATCATGATGGCAAGAACAAATCCGCTGGTGAGTGCGCCGGCCAGCAATGCGATAACAGAAGCGGGTCCAAACAAAATACCTACCAGGATTGGTGTAATAACAGCCATAAGTGAAGGTGTAATCATCTCACGCTGGGCGCCCTTGGTACTAATCTCAACGCAACGGGGATAATCGGGTTTGTCCTTACCAAGCAAAATTCCGGGTAATTCCCTGAACTGGCGTCTAACTTCTTCAACCATGGCCTGTGCTGCGCGCCCTACGGCTCCCATTGACATGGATGAAAAAACAAATGGCAGCACTGCGCCTATGAATAAACCAATCAGTACAAGCGGATCCATAATATTTACTGTCAGATGCCACAAGCCATCCGCATATTCCAGGAATGAGTCGTATCCTGATTTCTCGGCCCTGGCAAAGGCTTCGTCCCACTGATCGAAATGTACCATATCCAGTTTCAGGGCTTCCATAATTTTGTGGCCATATTCGGCCAAAAGCGCCAATGCTGTGAGGGCGGCGCTGCCTATAGCAAAACCTTTACCTGTGGCGGCTGTTGTGTTGCCAAGCGCATCCAGCGCATCGGTGCGTTTACGTACTTTTGGATCCATACCGGCCATTTCGGCAATACCACCGGCGTTGTCGGCCACAGGCCCGTAGGCATCGGTTGCAAGCGTAATACCCAATGTGCTGAGCATTCCTACAGCAGCCAATCCGATTCCATACAATCCGAACATTCCGCCTCCAGCAAAGAAATAGGCGCCAAGTGTTGCGATCACAATAGTAATAACCGGTATGGCAGTTGATTTCATACCCAGAGCAATACCACCGATAATCACTGTGGCCGGCCCGGTTTGTGCCGTTCCGGAAAGATTCTGGGTGGGTTTGTAATTGTCAGAGGTATAGTATTCAGTAAAATATCCGATCACATTTCCGGCAATCAGACCCACCATCATGGAACCCCAAAGACCTATGCTGCTCATGCCAAGCAACCACCACACGATAAAAAACGAAGCAACCGAAATAATCGCAGTTGCGCTGTAAATACCTGTGCGCAATGCTTTCAGAAGGGTTTTCTGGGTCGCGTCTTCATCGGCGCGAACGAGAAAGGTTCCGAAGATGGAAGCCAGAACGGCAACTACCGCGATCATACCAGGCAGCAGAATATACTGATAAACAACCGATTCATCCGATCCTATGGCCAGAGCGCCAACAGCGCCCAGGGCCATGGTTGCTACAATTGAGCCTACATAACTTTCATACAGATCGGCGCCCATACCAGCCACATCGCCAACGTTATCGCCAACATTATCGGCAATTGTAGCCGGATTCCGCGGATCATCCTCAGGAATGCCAGCCTCAACCTTTCCTACCAGATCGGCGCCAACATCGGCGGCTTTGGTATAAATACCACCACCCAAACGGGCAAACAATGCCATGGCCGAAGCACCCATTCCAAAGGTGATCATAATAGGAGGTATTTCACCTATGGGGACCACAAAGACATAACGAAGCAGAATATACCAGATAGCCAGGTCAAGCAATCCAAGCCCGACAACTGTCATTCCCATAACGGTTCCGGAATTAAATGCAACCCTGAGGCCTGAGTTCAGACTTTCGCTGGCAGCCTGGGCCGTGCGCGCGTTGGCCTTTGTGGCTACCAGCATACCAATGTAACCGGCAAGACCCGAAAAGAAACCACCGGTAATAAAAGCCACAGGCACGAATTCAGACAGCCATTTTTCACCTGTAAAAGAGGGCAGAACCCAGGAAATAAAACCTAAAAGAACAAAAAGCACAAGAAAAAACATGCCCACTACTTTATATTGCTGCCGCAGATATGCCATGGCGCCTTCCTGTATGTACGTGGATATCTCTTTCATCCGGTCAGTTCCCTGACTTTTTTTGTTGACCTTCTTGGCCAGGTACCACGCAAACAGCAATGCGGCTGTTGAGCCTATCGCAATCAGATACATCAGATCAAAACCCGAACCACCTTCGGAATTTGTTGCAAATGAGGCTACAGGCAACAAGGCCAGCGCCAGCATGAATAAGAGTTGCTTTTTAATCATAAGGTTTGTAGTTATTAGTTAAACATTTACTGGTGAAGATCTTACGATTACGGCAGACGAACAACATATAGAAATTAACAATATGTTATAAAACCGCTGAATGAATTGCGGGCAAATTTAGTAAAGTATTTTAGAACTTTACAGTGAATAAGAGCCAAGTTTTTAAAAAGATTTCATTGCGTTCAGGCCGTGTTTGTATATATTTCAGACCCTTTACCTTTATTCCCGGAACTGGCGATCCGGCTAAACAATCCGAATTATTCCAAAAGAAGTAAATAAAGCGATCGCGCTGCTTTGGTTTCTTCAATAATGTTTACTTTTACAATCCTGTTCTAATAATTACTGTTGCTTTCAACATTTGAGGTATACCGCTTGTTTTGAAGCTTGTTAAATCATAAAATTGCAAGCGGAAACAGAAAGATTGCTAACATGAGGAAGATTCAACTGGAAATAAAGGGAATGTCATACAGCCAATCACAATCCAATGCCTATGCATTGATTCTGGGCGAAGTGGACGGCAACCGGCGATTGCCTATCATCATTGGCGCATTTGAGGCGCATGCCATTGCCATTGAGCTTGAAAAGATAAAACCTGCACGCCCCCTTACGCACGATTTGTTTAAAAGTTTTGCCATCTCATTTGATATTGAAATGCGCGAAGTAGTGATCAATAAATTTCAAAAAGGTGTTTTTCATGCTGAACTGATCTGTTTTGACGGCGACAGGGAATTATCCATTGATTCCAGAACATCCGACGCCATTGCCCTGGCCATCAGGTTCAATTGCCCCATCTACACCTATGATGCCATCATGAACGAGGCAGGAATCATTGTTGATGACGAAACCCAGGAAAGTGCGGAAGAAGCCGAAAAAGACAAAACAAAAGCCGAAAGCGACCTCCGGCAATACAACCTCAGCGAGCTGAAAGCCATGTTGCAGCAGGCCGTGGAAGCCGAAGAATACGAAAAAGCTTCCAGGATTCGTGATGAAATCAAAGCCAGAAAAGGCGACCCAACCTGACAAACATATCACAGGCACCATTATAGACCTACATCAACACAAACAATCATCATAAAACTAAAACCACGAAAGTTTATGAAACTACTCACGAGAAGTGTCCTTTTAACCTTAATTCTTGTCCAATTGCTGACATCTGCACAGGTTTTCGCTGAGCAGGACAGCATCACATCCATACCCGACAGCCTTACAACGGCTCAGGAAATAATTGCTGAAAGCCCTTCACTTACCAGTTCTGTGCTGTTATCTCAAGCCGAGAAAGGAACTGGCATCAAGCCTGTTACAATTTTGCGCGGTATGCTTGGTATGGCTGCATTGGTCCTCATTGCCTTTCTTTTAAGTTCGAACCGGAGGGCCATTTCATGGAAAGTTGTTGGAATAGGTTTGTCAATCCAGGTGTTGTTGGCAATCGGTGTACTAAAAGTTCCCTTCATCATGGCTTTCTTTGAATTTATCGGTAAGATATTTGTAGTGATCCTGGACTTCACACGTGTAGGCAGTGAATTTCTGCTTGGCGGATTGATGAATGTGGACGCCTACGGATTCATTTTTGCATTTCAGGTGCTGCCTACCATCATTTTCTTCTCAGCCCTTACCAGCTTGTTGTTTTACCTTGGGATTATTCAAAAAGTTGTGTATGCACTGGCCTGGCTCATGACAAAAGCCATGCGGCTTTCAGGCGCCGAGAGTTTATCGGTAGCCGGCAATATATTCCTGGGCCAGACCGAATCGCCCCTGCTTGTAAAAGCCTACCTGCCCAAAATGACCAAAAGCGAAATGCTGCTTGTAATGCTGGGCGGAATGGCCACCATGGCCGGAGGAGTACTGGCTGCATACATCAGCTTCCTGGGCGGTACTGATCCGGTGCAAAGGCTGATGTTTGCCAAGCATCTTATCACCGCCTCGGTGATGGCTGCCCCCGGCGCTGTTGTGGTCGCAAAAATTCTGGTTCCACAAACCGAAGATATTGACAGAACCATTGAGGTTACAAAAGACAAAATCGGAAGCAATGTGCTGGATGCCATATCAAACGGTACGGGCGAAGGCCTTAAACTGGCTGTTAACGTAGCCGCCATGTTGCTGGTTTTTCTTGCCTTTATTGCCATGACTAACTTTATCCTGCTCAAAGTAGGCGGCTTAACGGGTTTAAACCCAATGATCGCCGAGTTGAGCAATGGACAATACAATGCTTTATCATTGCAATTTATTCTGGGGTACACTTTTGCACCGCTTATGTGGCTGCTTGGTGTGGCAGGCCCTGATATTACGCTCGTAGGCAGGTTGTTGGGTGAAAAAATCATCATGACCGAGTTTATTGGTTATGTGAGCCTTGCCGAGCTCAAAGAAGCCGGCGCTTTTGTTTCAGGTAAATCAGTGATCATGGCTACCTATATATTATGTGGCTTCGCCAACTTCGCTTCCATAGGAATTCAGATCGGCGGAATAGGTTCACTGGCGCCAAACCAACGTGTGTTGTTGTCAAAATTCGGAATGAGGGCGCTGGCAGGAGGAACCCTGGCATCCTTGTTTTCGGCAACCATCATTGGTGTAATACTGGGATAGTGAATGATTTACGATTGACGAGGTACGAATTCAAATTATTAACCAGCCAGCATATTAATGAAATTGAGTACATCACCGGATTACAGTATCCATCGCCCAAACTCATCAGCCAATGCTTTCGGCGGACAAGTCACAGCATCCCGATAGTCCCGATAGCTATCAGGATCGGAACTGTATCACTGTATCACTGTAACGCTGCATCACAAAAAAAATGATCCAATATCACAACCTTCTTAACCATATCCTCACAAACGGGGTAAAGAAAAGCGACCGGACCGGCACCGGAACGCTGAGCACCTTTGGCTATCAGATGCGATTTAACCTGGCAGATGGCTTTCCGGCGCTTACCACCAAGAAACTTCACCTTAAGTCAATCATTTATGAACTGTTATGGTTTCTGAATGGCGACACAAATATCAGATACCTGAATGAAAACGGAGTGAGCATCTGGGACGAATGGGCCGATGTGGAAGGAAACCTGGGCCCCGTTTACGGCAAACAGTGGAGAAGCTGGCAGTCCGGTGAAAAAACCATCGATCAGGTTTCACAGGTGATCCATCTCATTAAAAACAACCCCGACTCACGCCGCATCATCATCAGCGCCTGGAATGTGGGTGAGCTTGATCATATGGCGCTCCCTCCATGCCACGTTCTCTTTCAGTTTTATGTTGCAGGAGGCAAACTTTCATGTCAGCTATACCAGCGCAGCGCAGATGTTTTTCTGGGCGTTCCATTCAATATTGCATCCTACTCGCTGCTCACACTGATGATTGCACAGGTTTGCGGCCTGCAGCCAGGCGAATTTATCCACACATTCGGCGATGCCCATTTGTATCTGAACCATTTGGAACAGTCCAGGCTTCAGTTAACGCGCGAACCCAGGCCCTTGCCCCAAATGATTATCAACCCGGAGGTGAAAGATATATTCGGTTTTAAATTTGATGATTTTAAACTTATCAATTACGATCCACATCCGCACATCAAAGCCCCCGTTGCAGTTTAGGTTTGTAGTCCAAACCTTTTCTATTGACAAGAAAATGATGTTTCCGCAATAAAGTGGCTTCCCGCTTGTTTATCCACAAACAACAGTTGATAAGTATATAGAAAAGCGGTCTTAAAGCAAAAAGCCTTTATAGTATCTTTGCACACCGCATAGTTTACGAATTAATATGACTGAGAAATATACCGAAGAAAGCATACGGTCGCTCGATTGGAAAGAACACATCCGCCTAAGGCCAGGCATGTACATTGGCAAGCTGGGAGATGGTTCTTCGCAGGACGATGGGATTTATGTGCTCATAAAGGAAGTAATTGACAATGCGATAGATGAGTTTGTAATGGGATATGGGCGCGCAATTGATCTGCAGATCAAGGATCAGCTTGTAACCATACGGGATTATGGACGTGGCATGCCGCTTGGTAAACTGATTGACTGCGTTTCGAAAATCAACACCGGGGCCAAGTACGATTCCAAGGTTTTTAAAAAAGCCGTCGGTTTGAATGGGGTTGGCGCCAAAGCCGTTAATGCGCTATCAAAATACTTTATGGCACAATCGGTTCGTGAGGGCCGGACCAGAATTGTTGAATATGAAAACGGTAATCTTGTAGCCGAACATCCTGAAAGCGAAACCGGCGAACGAAATGGCACCCTTATTTCCTTCATCCCCGATGAAAGCATTTTCGGGAACTACCACTTTCTTAGCGAATACATCGAAAAACAGCTCTGGAACTATGTTTATCTGAACCGTGGCCTGACCATCCGTTTTAACGGCCAGGCATATTACTCAAAGAACGGCCTCCACGATTTGCTTTCAAACGTGATCAACGGGAGCAACCAGCTTTATCCCATCATCCACATCAAAGAAGATGATTTTGAGTGTGCCTTTACCCACACATCCAAGCAATACGGAGAAGAGTATTATTCTTTTGTAAACGGGCAGCACACCACACAGGGAGGCACACACCAGGCTGCTTTCCGGGAAGCCATCGTGAAAACAATTCGCGAGTTCTATAAAAAAGACTTCGATCCTTCCGATATCCGTTCTTCCATTGTTGCCGCACTCAGCATCAAAATTGTAGAACCGGTTTTTGAATCCCAGACAAAAACAAAACTGGGATCTTCCCATATGGAAACCGGCGGACAGACCATTCGTAACTACATTGGTGAGATTGTCAAACGCAACCTCGACAACTACCTTCATATCAATACCGAAACCGCAGAGGCGCTTTACAGGAAAATCCTTCAATCGGAAAAGGAGCGTAAAGAACTGGCCAACATCAAGAAACTGGCAAAAGACAGCGTAAAAAAAGCCAGCCTGCATAACAAAAAGTTACGCGATTGCCGTGTTCACTACAACAGCAACGACAGCCGCCGCCTCGAAACAACACTTTTTATCACCGAAGGCGATTCAGCCAGCGGTTCCATTACCAAATCAAGGGATGTGAACACACAAGCGGTTTTCAGCCTGAAAGGCAAACCCCTGAATTGTTATGGCCTGAGCAAAAGAATTGTTTATGAGAATGAGGAATTCAACCTTTTGCAAACCGCGCTCAACATTGAGGAAGACCTCGAAAACCTGCGCTACAACAATATTGTGATCGCTACCGATGCAGATGTGGACGGTATGCATATTCGCCTGCTGCTGCTCACTTTTTTTCTGCAGTTTTATCCCGATCTGGTCAAATCGGGACATCTTTACATATTGCAAACACCCTTATTCAGGGTAAGGAACAAGAGGAAAACCATTTATTGCTACAGCGAGGAAGAACGCCTCTCCGCTCTGGGTGAACTTGGACAAAACCCTGAAATCACGCGCTTTAAAGGTCTTGGCGAAATCAGCCCCGATGAGTTCAGGCATTTCATTGGCCCAAACATGCGCCTCGATCCTGTTATTTTACGTAAGTCGTCAGAAATCCAGGAAGCGCTTGAATTTTATATGGGCCGTAACACCCCGGAAAGGCAACAGTTCATTATGCAAAACCTTCGCAGCGAGGATAGCGAAAGCGAAGAAAAGGTGAGGGTTGCAGAAGCGGTGGTGGAAGCGTAAGAGTACTCATTTATTTATAGCATTCCTGAAAAATACCTCACTGTGGAATGTCACTCTTTTTTTCTGTCTGATTTCATTGAAGCACAGTTTGTCAGGAAAATGATTATATTGTAGCCCAAACTTTGACTACATTCTAATCAATACCGCCATGCTCTTCACCGCCCACAGTTATTACAGCCTGCGCCACGGAACGCTTGCCGTGGAGGATTTGGTGGCCGGGGCCAAGGCCAAAGGCTTGCGGGAACTGGTGCTGGCGGATATTAATTATGCTTTGGGTGTAATTGATATAAAATTGTCTTTTATCACATGATATATTGGGAGATATCGAATTAGTATGTGAATTTTGCAAAATGTTGTTTTAGTTTTGTATCGGAATAAATCATATTTTTACGCTCGTTAAAAAAACACCCCGTGTTTCGATTAACTGACCTCACTAATTGCCCGTATCATTTTGTAAATTTTTCAAATAAGCAGGCTATAAAATGACCAACCAAACCCCCGAACAAATTGCAAGAGACCACATTGACAAGCAGTTGCACAACTGTGGCTGGATTGTTCAGGATAGATCAGCGATAAACCTGAGCGCTGGCATTGGGGTGGCTGTGAGGGAATATCAAACCAATGTCGGACCTGCCGATTATGTGTTGTTTATTGATAGAAAGCCTGTTGGCATCATTGAAGCAAAAAAGGAAGAAGCGGGGATATCTTTGGTAACTGAGGCGGAAAGTCAGGCTGCTGAATACGCTGCTGCCAAATTAAAATACCTGGATAACGATCCGCTTCCATTTGTTTATGAAAGCACTGGCGAGGTTACCCGGTTCACCGATTACCGTGATCCAAAGCCGCGATCACGCAATGTGTTTAATTTTCACCGTCCGGAAAACTTTATAAAATGGCTGAAAGAGGAAAGAACCTTACGCTCCTGGTTCTCCGATCTGCCTGAACTCAATACAGACGGCCTGCGCGATTGCCAAATCAATGCCATCAGAAAACTTGAGGATTCATTCAGAGAAAACCGGCCACGCGCATTGATCCAAATGGCTACCGGTTCAGGAAAAACATTTACTTCCATCACAGCAATTTATCGTTTGCTAAAGTTTGTAAAGGCTAAACGTGTTTTATTCCTGGTTGATACAAGAAACCTTGGCGAACAGGCCGAGCAGGAATTCATGGCTTACCTGCCCAATGATGACAACCGTAAATTTACCGAGCTTTATGGAGTCCACCGTCTGAAGGCAAGCTACATTCCGGCTGACAACCAGGTTTATATCTCTACCATTCAGCGTATTTATTCAATCCTCAAGGGTGAAGAACTGGATGAACAAGCTGAAGAAACCAATCCGGGCGAATTCAGATGGGAAAAGCGTGAGCCGGTTCCGGTGGCGTATAATCCCAGGATTCCGGTAGAGTTTTTCGATTTCATTGTTGTTGACGAATGTCATCGCAGCATCTACAACCTCTGGAAACAGGTGCTGGACTATTTCGACAGTTTTCTGATCGGACTAACAGCCACGCCCGACAATCGCACCTTTGGATTCTTTAACCAGAATGTGGTTAGCGAATACACCCACGAACAGGCAATTGCCGACGGCGTGAATGTCGGATACAATGTTTACGCCATCGAAACAGAAATTAGTAAAAAGGGAAGTGTGATCTGGAAAGGAGAATTTGTTGACCACCGCGAAAAACTTACCCGCAGGAAACGCTGGGAGCAATTGGACGAAGACAAAACCTATTCATCCAAAAAACTTGACGATGAAGTGGTGAATCCCAACCAGATACGACTGATCATCAAAACATTCAGGCAACATCTGCCGGAAATGTTTCCTGATCGCTTTGATGAAAAAGGAATCTTTGAAGTGCCGAAAACCCTGATTTTTGCCAAAACCGATTCCCATGCCGATGATATCATTCAGATTGTGCGGGAAGAATTTGGCGAGGGGAACCGGTTCTGTAAAAAAATCACCTACAACACAGATGACCCCAAGGGTACGCTGGCTCAATTCAGAAATGAGTATTTCCCCCGCATCGCCGTAACGGTTGACATGATTGCCACGGGAACTGATGTGAAGCCCCTTGAATGTCTGCTATTTATGCGGGATGTTAAAAGCCGGAATTATTTTGAACAGATGAAAGGACGCGGAACCCGCACCATTGACCTGGAAGCGCTCAGAAAAGTAACGCCCACAGCACGGTTCACAAAAGATCATTTTGTGATAGTTGATGCAATCGGCGTAACAAAAAGTTTAAAAACCGATAGCCGGCCACTGGAAAAGAAACCCGGCGTACCAATGAAAGACCTGTTGGGCGCCATTGCCGTAGGTGCAAGGGATGAGGCGCTGTTTACCACCTTAGCAGGACGACTGGCAAGACTGGAAAAGCAAATCACCGACAAGGAGAAAGAGATTTTCAAAGAAAAAGCAAACGGCAAAAGCATTAACCAGGTGGTTAAGGAACTGCTGAACGCTTTTAATCCCGACAATCTGGAAGATTTGCGAATCAAAATAGAACAGCAACATGCCGGCGAGTCGCCTTTGATGAAATCAGAAATGCTTCGCAAAGAAACCACAGCACTTCAGGACAAGGCCGCAGAAATTTTTACCGGTGAGTTCAATAACTGGATTGAAAATGTGAGGAAAGCCCATACGCAGATCATTGACCATATCAATCCCGACCATTTGTCCAATGTGGGCTGGGATAAGGACAACACCGAAAAAGCCCGGGCAATCATTCAGGATTTCACGGCCTGGATTGAAAGCCACAAAGACGAAATCATCGCTCTGCAGATCTTTTACAGCCAGCCATTCCGCAGAAGGGAATTGACTTACAAGATGATAAAAGATGTGTATGAGTTGCTGAAAACCGAAAAACCTTTGCTGGCGCCTTTGCATGTGTGGCGGGCTTATGAGCAATTTAGCGCTAAAAAGGGCACTTCGACAAGCTCAGTGCCCGGTAGAGCGGTGGTTGAGCCTGTCGAAGCCACGTCCCAACCCAAAGGTTCGCCCAAAAACGAACTGATTGCGCTGGTATCGCTTATTCGCAAGATATGCGGAATTGACCAAACCCTCACAGCCTACGACAGAACGGTGGACAAAAACTTCCAGGATTGGGTATTTCGCAAACAGGCCGGTGCAGTTAAGTTTAACGAGGAGCAGATGCAATGGCTCAGAATGATAAAAGATCATGTAGCCAACAGTTTCCACATCGAGAAAGAAGATTTTGACCTCAACCCATTTAACGCCCGCGGCGGACTGGGCAGGATGTGGCAGTTGTTTGGAACCGAAACGGAAGAGATTATAAATGAATTGAATGAAGTACTAGCGGCATAATATTTAACTTTGCAAAAAATAGAAAGCGATGAAGAGTCAATATATAAAGGAAATATTCAGATCATTTGTAAATCAGGATAAGGAGAAATTTCTTGAAAATGCTTATGCATTGATTTCTGATGAGAGAAAATTGAATCATCAATTATTTGCAAATGAATTGAAAGATATAATTGAGCAAGTTGACATTAGGCCAAGTATGGTGCAAGAAGTCGACTATAGCAAAAGGTATAAAAAAAATATGCCTATTCCAAGAGACAATGAAAAAGGATTTCCGCTTTTAGAATTGAAAGAATTTAATCTTAGTTGGAATGATTTGGTAATTAGTGACGAGAAAAAAACTCATTTACATAGCATTGAAAAAGGGTTTTGGAATAAAGAAATACTGAGTTCTTATGGAGTAAAACCAAAGCAAAAAGTCCTTTTTTATGGGGCGCCAGGTACAGGCAAAACGCTGACTGCAAAAATTTTAAGTTGTGTACTCGGCTATCCTTTTGTTTATGTCAGATTTGATGCTATTGTTTCTTCGTATTTGGGCGAAACTGCAACTAACTTGAAAAAGATTTTTGATTTTATTGAAAAAGGACAATGGGTGGTGCTTTTAGATGAATTTGATGTAGTTGGCAAGCATAGAGACGACCAATATGAACATGGTGAGATTAAGAGAGTGGTCAATAATTTCATGCAATTACTAGATAGCTTTAATGGTGATAGCTTGATTATTGCAGCTACTAATCACGAACAACTATTGGATCCGGGACTTTGGAGAAGATTCGATGATATTATACATTTTGAACTACCTGATGAATTTGAAAGAGAGAAGTTATTTCAGTTTTACTTCAAATCAGTCAAAAAAGTCAATTTAGATTATCTTAAGCTTGCAAAATTAAGTATTGGCTTGTCTGCAGCTGATATTACCCAAATTGTCTATGAATCAATAAGAAAAATGATAATTGAAAACAAATCTGATATTACAATAGAATTAGTCAGTGATATCATAGAGGTGTTTCTAAAAAGGAAAAAGCTTGAACCTAAAAAAATCTAACTATGGCAGAGCATCTCGAATTACCATTTATTCCTGAGAATTTTAACCGTCCAGTTCGTCAGGGTTTTGGCACTAAAAGAATACAAAGAAATACCCAGGACAAACAACAGTTCTACAATTCTTCAATTGAAAAATTCAATGAATTCCAATTATCCCAATCAGAAAAGAAAATGAGATTCTCTGGTTTTTTCAACCCTCAACTCATTTTTAAAATTGTATTAAATGCTAAAGAAAATGAGGATTCATTTAGAGAGGAAATGCGTAAATCGAACATTCAAATTATATCTCCATCGCCTGATAAAGCAGGTTATTGGGTTGCTTTTGCTGATGAAGACGACTTGCATTCGTTTAGAAATAGGATAGGCAATTATGCTTCGGAAAAGAATAAACTTGATATATTAAATGCTATTTCTGCGTTCGATTTAATACCTAAAGAGGAGAAACTTGGAGCGAATTTGCGAAGCTACGAATTTCAACCAGATCAAAAAATCTATGTTGACGTTGAAATTTGGAGAATGCCTGATAGGGAAACATTAGCATTTATTGCCGGTATTGAACGAGTGATTCATACTAAAGGATGCCGAGTAACTGACAGATTGATAAAAAGAAATTTCTGTTTATTTAGAGTATGGGCAAATCAAGAAGTAATAGATTTATTGCTTGACTGTAATGAAGTATGTTTTGCAGATCTACCTCCAAAACCTTTCATCAACTTTAGCTACTTAAATCAGGAGTTAGAAAACCTTCCCGTTATAAATGAGCTCACTGATGAATCTGCAGCTATAGCAGTATTAGATTCTGGTATTGTTTCAAATCATCCTCTTTTCCAAAATGCTGTTGCCAATGAATATCCAGATGCAGACGGTGTGATTTCTGATGATAGTGGACATGGAACCAAGGTTGCCGGAATTGCTTTATATGGAGATATTAAAAAATGTATTGATGATAAGGAGTTTCGACAAAACATCTGGATTATTTCTGCCAAAATTATGTTTGATGACGGCCAAGGTAATCTACGATATGATCCAGAGAAGTTATTAGAGCACCAATTACAGGATATTGTAATTGAAATTAGGAACGACTATCCGAATTGCAGAGTTTTTAACCTTTCTATTGGAAATTGGGATAATAAAGTTTTTGAATTGCGGAAGCAGTATAATTTAGCTGTTTTATTAGATGAATTGGCCAAAGATTTTAATGTTATATTTACCGTCTCGGCAGGAAATTTTCCGATTAATGAAATCCCTTTGGATTCTTATCCTGATTACTATTTTGAAGACACTCCCGATTACAAAATAATTGACCCTGCATCTGCGGCATTGGCAATTACTGTTGGAAGTATAGCACATGAAGTCGCTCCTTATGAAAGTAATCCTGGTGATTTGCATTATGCTCCGGCTTTGTTTAATCATCCTTCACCATTTACTTGCTCTGGTCCTGGGTTTAAAGGAATGATAAAACCTGAATTTGTTGAATATGGTGGGAATCTGATTTACAATAGATATTCAAGAACTAACAATTTGTCGGCTAATGTTTTATCCCTAAATAAAAACTTTGTTTCTGATAGTAGCTTATTTAGTGTAGGTGTTGGAACAAGTTTGTCATGTCCAAAGATTGCGCATCAATTGGCTCTGTTAATTAATAAATATCCTGAAAAGGGGAATAATATGATTAAAGCCCTTCTGCTGTCGTCTGCTAAAATTCCAAATGAACGTCCTGTTGGATTTAGTGGCATAACAAAAAATAGTCCTGATAAAGATTTACTCCCTTTAATGAATTTATATGGTTATGGATTGCCTTCATTAAATGAAGCAATAGAATCGGAAGATGATAAAGTACTTTTAATCAGGGAAAACAGAATTGGCCTGAATAAGATACAACTCTATAAAATTGAATTGCCGGATATACTATTTACAGAGCGTGGGAAAAGAATTATTTCGGTGACTTTAGTTTACGATCCTCCTGTAAGTAAAAACAGATTAGACTATCTTTCTTGTTCAATGGGATTCACTTTGTTTCGGGACACACCGATTGAAGTTGTCAGTAGAGCTTACCAACAAGTTCAGGTTGAAGAAGACACTGATATTGAAAATGTAGAGGGAAAAATTAAATTGCCAAAAACAAAACTACAACCAGGACCCAATTTGAGAAACAAAGGGGTTCATCAAAAAGGGTCAGCTTATTATGATAGATTAACCTGGAATAAAGAGTTTCCGTTGGTTCTTGCAATTGTATGCCAAAACAAGCACTTGCGAAACGAGGGCTATATGCAGGATTACGCTATAATAGTAAAAATTGTGCACGAAGGAAATACGGAACTTTATAACCAAATCAGATTGCGCAATTTAGCAAGAGCACAAATCAGAGGATAATCATCTGAGAAATAAATGACTGAGAAAATCAACATACCTAATGACAGACAATTAAAGAAGTTGGGAGAAGTTTGCACTTACTCCAAAGGGAAGAAGCCGGCTTTTTTGAGTGATTTAAAAACGATGGAATGTTCTATTCCATACATAAATATTAAAGCATTTGAAAAAGGAGTATTTGATGAATACACAAATGGCGAAAGATGCAATTTATGTAATGATGATAATTTACTAATGGTTTGGGATGGTGCTCGTTGTGGATTGGTTGGCAAAGCAAAAACAGGAGCAGTAGGTTCAACGCTCATGAAGATTGAACCCAAAAGCAATCTAGACAGAGAATACCTGTATTATTTTCTGCTTTCAAAATATCGCACCATAAATTCCAAACCGAAAGGAGTAGGAATTCCTCATGTTGAGCCTAACCTACTGTGGAACTTTGAAATTCCCATCCCCCCACTCCCCGAACAACACCGCATCGTCTCCCGCATCGAAGAACTCTTTAGCGAGTTGGATAACGGAATTGCCCAGCTTAAAACAGCGAAGCAGCAGTTAAAAGTTTACCGCCAGAGTTTGCTGAAAGCAGCTTTTGAAGGCCGGTTAACTGCCGCCTGGCGACAGGCAAACCTGAAAGAACGCAAGGAAGAACTCTCCATGGCCGCAGAACCGGAAGCGGGATATGGAAAAGACGGGAAGTTGCCGGAGGGGTGGAAGTGGGTAAATAGCGGGAAACTTTTCAGCTTTGTGACCAGTGGTTCAAGAGGTTGGGCAAAATATTATTCAAACAGTGGAGCAATCTTTATTCGGATTACCAACCTTAATTACAACACTTTAAAGCTAGACTTAAGCGAAGATAAAATTCAATATGTTAATCCACCATTAGGCTCAGAAGGAAGCAGGACAAAAATTATAGAAGGAGATTTTCTGTTCTCAATCACAGGTGATTTAGGGATGTTTGCGATTGCACAAAACCTAGAGAATGCTTACGTGAATCAACATGTATGTCTTTGTCGCCCTAAAGATGGATTTTGTAAAGAGTATGTAGGTTTCTGGATAATTTCTAATTCTGGGGGGCATTTCTACCTAAATAAAAGTAAAAAAGGAGCTGTAAAAGCAGGCCTAAACCTTGACGACTTAAAAAATTTTCCAGTCCCGTTAGCTCCTGAACCTGAACAAGAAATTATCAGATTCGAACTTGAAACCAGGCTCACTGTTTGCGATAAGCTAGGGGAAACCATTAACCAAAACCTGCAACAAGCCGAAGCCCTGCGGCAGAGTATTTTGAAAAGGGCGTTTGAGGGGAGGTTGGTATGAGTGAGGAAAAAAGAAGGGCGATTTTAGAAGTGCTACAATCAAAATTTCCGAAGGAGGTTGTCCTGACAGAAAAGCTTCCTTTTGCTTATTGCAAGGATATTTCTAACGTAAAAGCAATTGTGCTTGGTTGTGATCCAACAAATAATTTGAAATCACAAAATTTGAAATTTGCTTTTGGCATAGGCAATAAAGATCAAAAGCTCAACATGTTTTTCTCTGGAATTGAGTGTAATCTAAAGGAGATCGGATTGTCAAAAGATGAGGTTTACATCCAGAATCTGTGTCAGAATTATTTCCATAATGTTACCAGCAAGAATAAAAAATGGGCAAAAGCTTCTGCATACTGGATTCCTTATCTGATTGATGAACTTACAATTTTTAACACTTCGGTTCCGGTGTTGCTCACTTCATCTTACCTTTACAATGTGCTTAAGCTTGGGAGGAAATTTCCGCCAAGTTACTATTATGAATGCAAAGAACCGGTTCCTATACCTGCCGAACATTCAAAACTAAACAGGCCATTGATTCCTTTTTACCGCAATCGCCGCAAAACCGATTATCATCTGAGCAGCGGAAATTGGCCGGAATATCAAAATCGCTTAAAAGAAATAATTCATGGCAAATTGCGCAATCATTTCTGAAGCCAGGTCTTCTTAACTAATTGCCAGGCTTTTTATTAAATAGCTGGTGCTCCACAGTAGAAAGAAAAGCGTCTAACAAAAAACAGCCTACTGCATCCCTATTAAGGAAAATTGCAAAATTATTGCCTAAAATGACTGAAAAACGACTTTTCTATATTACTTTCGCAAAAAATATTCATTTTTGCCACTAAAAGCCTTCAATATGCTGATAGATTTCGCCATTACAAATTTCCGGTCAATCAAACTCCGCCAGGTTTTTTCATTGCAGAGCGTAGCAAGAATTTCAGAGAAACCTGAAAATACCTTCACTAACCAGAATTATAGTTTGTTGCGCTCAGCCATTATCTATGGGCGCAATGCTTCGGGCAAAAGCAATCTGTTGCATGCCATGGATTGCTTATTTAATCTAACCACTTTTGAGAACTATCCATTATCCGATGCCTATAATCCTTTTAAAATCCTGGTAAGCAATGCATTATATCCGGTTGAATTTGAAATTAATTTTTTCGCCAAAGATGCAAAGCGCTACAACTATTCTGTTTCCTTTACGGATAAAAAGATTGTTGAAGAAAATCTCTTTCATTACCCTGAAGGAAAAAAAGCGCGTCTTTTCACCAGAAATGAAGATAAGATAGCAACCGATATTACACCCCTCAAAGAGATTGTTAAGAATCTATATCCTCACCATACGATTCTATCCCGGCTAAACTTTCACTGGATTGATGAATTATATCATCCCTTCGTTTTCTTTAAAAAACATTTTGTTACCAAGTCATTTATTGGTGAGGATCGTAATTGGGAAGAAAATCCAGAGCTGACTATTGATAAATGGTTTATGCCCAACCATATAAAAAACCTGAGCATTCTGCTAAAGGCTGCCGATACCGGTATTGATTCAGTTGAGCTAAAAAGACTCAAAAAAGAGGATTTCCATTTTCCTGAAGGAATTGATGAAAAAACAATGAATCATATTATTGCTAAAAGTACAGTAAAAGTTAAACTGAAACATCCTATTTACCAGGGAAATAAGTTAATTGGGTCTGTTGATTTTGATTTGAATGACATTTCTTCCGGCACAAAAAAACTATTATTATTTGGTTCGTGCATGCTCGACTGCCTCAGCGATGGCGATGTGATGATTGTTGACGAACTGGATAAAGGACTGCATCCGAAGCTGATGCAGACTATCATCAATATCTTCAATAACCCCAAAACAAACCCAAACAATGCCCAGTTGATAGTTACTTCTCATGATGCCTCACTACTAGGAGCAGACCTTTTCCGACGCGACCAAATCTGGATTTCGGAAAAGGATTTGGAAGGCGTTTCAACATATTATACATTGGCTGATTTGAAAGGTGTAAGGTATGAAGCCCCGTTTGAAAAATACTTTCTAAAAGGAGTATTTGGCGGTCATCCGGTGATTAATGATTTAGAAATTGAATTTAATCTTGATCGTACCGATGGTATATAATAAAAGAAGTTCCAAAGGAATCCGGATATCTAAACGCGTTCTCGTTCTTTGCGAGGGAGAGAGTGAGAAGGCTTATGTTTTGGGATATCGCAGTGATGACATCAACCGGCGCCGCTTGGCCGCTGTGGATGTTGAGGTATATCAACCAACCAATTACTCTCCCTATGGTTTGTTGAAAGAAGCTGAAAGAAAAGTTAAGGAAGCAAAGAGGGATGGATTTCCATACGATCTGGTTTGGATAGTGTTTGATAAGGACAACCACCAGCACATTCCTAAGACATTTAGCGAAGCCGACGGCCTGAAAATTTCAATTGCATTCTCGTCAATCAGTTTTGAAACCTGGATTCTGCTTCATTTTGCCAAAACAGCAAGATGTTTTCAGAACGCTAATGAAATCATCAGATACATTGAAAATAAATATGGTTTCGCCTTAACAAAAACGAATTATTTCAAGTCGCTAACTGAAGCCCAAAAGTCAAGCGCACTTGCTAATGCAAAATGGCTGAAATCTCAAAACAATCAGGACATTTGTAGTGGAAAACCTGTATATGAGTGCTGTGCATTTACTAACTTCGACGATCTTATAAAATACTTATCAACACTAAATCAATAGCCAATTGAACAATACATCATCCATCGTCTCCAAAGTCTGGTCATTCTGCAACCCCCTGCGTGATGTGGGTGTGGGTTATGGCGATTACCTTGAACAACTTACCTACTTGCTGTTTCTTAAAATGGCGGATGAATACAGCAAACCGCCTTACAGCCGGAAATTAAGTATTCCCGAAGAATACAACTGGGAAAGCCTGGTGAGCAAAAGAGGCGCTGAACTGGAACTTCACTATTCAACGCTGTTGCGTGAACTCAGCACACAAAAAGGCATGTTGGGCCAGATTTTCACCAAGAGCCAGAACAAAATACAGGACCCGGCCATGCTTGCCAAAGTAATTGACATGATCAACAGCGAGAACTGGTTAGTGCTTGGAGCAGATGTGAAAGGAGATATTTACGAGGGCTTGCTGGAGAAAAACGCTGAAGATGTGAAAAGCGGCGCAGGCCAGTATTTTACGCCACGCGCACTTATAAAAGCGATGGTGGAATGTGTGCGCCCGGAACCCGGAAAAACCATCGCCGATCCGGCTTGCGGTACCGGCGGATTTTTTCTGGCAGCCTATGATTATCTGGTTTCACATTATGAGTTAGACAAAGCTCAGAATAAATTTCTGAAAGAATCCACTTTTTTCGGAAACGAAATTGTGGCCGGAACACGCAGGCTGGCGTTGATGAACCTTTTCCTGCACAACATCGGCGATATTGACGGCGAAAATTTTATCTCACCCGCCGATGCTTTGATTGCGCCTTCGCCAAAAACCTATGATTATGTGCTGGCAAATCCTCCATTCGGAAAAAAGAGTTCGCAAACATTTACCAACGAAGAAGGCGAGCTGGAAAAAGACGAGCTCACCTATAACCGCCAGGATTTCTGGGCAACTACGAGTAACAAGCAACTGAATTTCGTGCAGCATATTCGCACCATGCTCAAAACCACAGGTGTTGCCGCGGTGGTTGTTCCGGATAATGTGCTGTTTGAAGGCGGCGCCGGAGAAACTGTCCGAAAAAAATTGCTCGAAACTACCGACCTGCATACTATACTTCGTTTGCCAACCGGTATATTCTATGCTCAGGGTGTAAAAGCCAATGTGATCTTTTTCGATGGCAAACCCGCGGCTAAAGAACCCTGGACAAAAGAAGTATGGGTGTATGATTACCGTACCAATATCCGGCATACTTTAAAAAAGAATCCACTCAGATTTGATGACCTGAAGGATTTCATTCAGTGCTATAATCCCGGCAACCGCCACAAACGTAAAGAAACCTGGAGTGAGGTTGCAACAGATTCAACTTCCCCGGAAGGCCGCTGGCGTAAGTTTACTTATCAGGAAATCATGGCCAGGGATAAAACCTCACTCGATATTACCTGGCTCAAGGATAATTCTCTTGCCGATCTGGATAATCTTCCCGACCCTGATGTAATCGCCACCGAAATCATTGAAAACCTCGAAGCAGGACTGGCCAGTTTCAGGAATGTGTTGAATGGGTTGAATAATAAGTTATGATGCCTCCACTTTCATAACTGGCAATAATTGGCACTTCGACAAGCTCAGTGCCCGGCAAAATGGTGGCTGAGCCTGTCGAGGTTCCCCTTTGAATTTTGAATTTTGAGCTTTGGATTTCAAAATTGATTATATTGTAGCCAAAATCCTGACTATAATCTAATCAATACCGCCATGCTCTTCACCGCCCATAGTTATTACAGCCTGCGCTACGGCAGCATGCCGGTGGAGCAGGCGGTGACAGAGGCAAAAGCCAAAGGCTTGCGGGAAGTGGTGCTGGCGGATATCAACAATACTTCGGCAACTACAGATTTTATCCGTGAATGTAAAGAGCACGGCATCCGCCCGCTGGCCGGGGTTGCCTGCCATGATGAAGCCGGACTGAAATACCTGCTGCTGGCCAAAAACAACGAAGGCTTCCGCGAAATCAACGACTTCCTCAGCGAGCTGAACATCAAAGGACTGCCGCTGCCTGACAGGGCGCCGGAGTTGGAGCGGGTGTTTGTGGTCTATCCCCTTAGTGTCTTACAAGTCCCAAATTCCAATCCCGATAGCTATCGGGTCCAAAATTCAAAGGAAATTCCAGAATCCGAAATCAAACCAGGGCTGCTATCCCCTCGTGCCTCGGGGCTTGCATCCCTTCAAATCGGAAATCGTCAATCGGAAATCGGAAATTCCATTCCGATAGTCCCGATAGCTATCGGGATCGGAACTCCACCACTCCAGGCTTCGATCCGCCACGGCGAGACAAGCAGCTCAGCCGCCGGAAGTTCCATCACTGCATCACTGCATCACTGCATCACTGCATCACAAAAAACAGCATCACAATTACGACCCAACGAGTTCATCGGTGTCCATCACTACGAAACTAACAAGTTGCTCACTTCTCCCCTACGCCACCACCCGCACAAACTCCTGGCCTGGCACAACGCTACCTTCTCCGATGCCAAAGGTTTTGAACTGCACCGCCACCTCAGGGCTATTGACAACAACTGTCTGCTCAGCAAACTGCCACCGTCGCAATTGGCTAACCCCAATGAGGTTTTTATTTCGGAAGCAGAAGCGCAGCAAAGGTTCAGCCAATATCCGCAACTGCTTGAAAACTCAAAGAAACTGCTGGAACAATGCGAGCTGAGCTTTGATTTCAAAAGTGTTAAAAACAAAAAGACTTTCACTGGTAGCCGCTACGACGATCGAATTTTGTTGGAAAAGTTGGCCATGGACGGGCTGGCCTACCGTTACGGTCTGGATAATAAAGAAGCCCTGCGCCGGGTCAGACACGAACTGGAAATCATTGACAAGCTGGGCTTCTCGGCTTATTTTCTGATCACCTGGGACATTATCCGCTACAGCATGTCGCGGGGATTTTACCATGTGGGGCGCGGCAGCGGCGCCAACAGCATTGTGGCGTATTGCCTGCGCATTACCGATGTGGATCCCATCGCCCTTGATCTTTATTTTGAGCGTTTCATCAATCCCCTGCGCACCTCGCCGCCCGATTTTGACATTGATTATTCCTGGAAAGAACGCGACGAAGTGCTGGATTATATCTTCAAACGCTACGGGCACAAGCACACGGCCTTGCTCGGTGCCATGTCAACATTCAAAGGCAAATCGATTTTCAGAGAGCTTGGCAAAGTGTATGGCTTGCCCAAAAGCGAAATTGACGACCTGGTTGAAAGCCGCCAAAATCCAAAAATGGAAGGTGAACTCGTGAAAAGGATTATGGCTGTGGGAACACAAATGACCAACTTCCCCAACATCCGCAGCATTCACGCTGGCGGGGTTTTGATTTCGGAAGAACCCATTACCTGCTACACCGCCCTCGACATGCCGCCCAAGAATTTCCCTACTGTGCAATGGGATATGTACGTAGCCGAAGCCATCGGTTTTGAGAAACTTGACATTTTGAGTCAGCGCGGATTGGGGCATATTGACGAGTGCGCGAAAATCGTACAGCAAAACCGCGGCATCACGCTGGATGTGCACAAGGTGCAGGATTTCATGAAAGACCCCCAGGTGAAACATCAACTGCGCACCGGCGAAACCATCGGCTGTTTTTATATCGAAAGTCCGGCTATGCGCGGGCTTTTGAAAAAATTGAAATGCGACACCTATCCGGTTTTGGTGGCGGCCAGCTCTATTATCAGGCCGGGCGTTGCGCGTTCGGGCATGATGAAGGAGTACATCCAGCGCTTTCACAATCCAAAAGGTTTCAAATACATCCATCCAGTGATGGAAGAGCAGTTGAAAGAAACCTTTGGTGTGATGGTGTACCAGGAAGATGTGCTGAAAGTCTGCCATCATTTCGCCGGCCTTGATCTGGCAGATGCTGACATCCTGCGCCGCGCCATGAGCGGCAAGTTCCGCTCAAAACAGGAGTTTGAGCGCATCCGTAACCGCTTTTTCGGAAATTGCAAGGAACGCGGCCATTCCGAAGCCATCGCCCAGGAAGTGTGGCGGCAGATTGAGTCGTTTGCGGGCTACTCTTTTTCAAAAGCCCACTCGGCCAGCTATGCCGTGGAAAGTTTCCAGAGCCTTTACCTCAAAGCCCATTTCCCGCATGAGTTCCATGTGGCAGTGATTAATAATTTTGGCGGGTTTTACCAGACATGGGTATATTTCAACGAGGCCAAACGTTGCGGCGCAACAATTGAGCTGCCTTGTGTGAACCAGGGCCGTTACAAAACCTCGCTTTCGGGTCAGACCATTTACACAGGCTTTATTCACATTCAGAACCTGGAAAGCAAAGTGGCCCAAAGCATTGAACAAGAGCGCGATAAAAACGGGATGTTCAAAAGCCTGCAGGATTTTGCGAACCGTATCCCCATCGGCAAGGAACAATTGCTGCTGCTCATACGCACCGGCGCCTTCCGGTTCACAGGAAAAAGCAAGCAGCAGCTTTTGTGGGAATCCTATATGGCCGGCGCCAACACCTCACCAAGGATTAGCCGAAATACCTTATTTGATAAAGAGGAAAAAAATTTCACCCTGCCCGAACTGGAGCACAGCCAATTGGAAGATGCGTATGATGAGATTGAGTTGCTGGGATTTCCGGTGACGCTGAGTTATTTTGAGATGCTCGAGAAAGAGATTTCCGATTTTCGATTTCAGATTTCAGATTACCCCAAATTGCCAACTGCCACTGCCAACTGCCAACTAAGAAAACAGGGAATAACCGCGCCTGACATGCTCGTCCATGCCGGCAAACGCATTCAAATGCTGGGCAGCCTCGTCTGCATCAAATACGTAAGCACCATCCGCAAGGAGATCATGCACTTTGGCACTTTTTTCGACTGCAACGGACAGTTTTTCGATACCGTGCATTTCCCGCCGGTGGTAAAAAAGTATCCGTTCCGTGGTTACGGAATTTACCTGCTCACTGGTAAAGTTGTGGAAGAATTTGGCTTCGCCAGCCTGGAAGTGGAACGCATGGAGAAGTTACCGATGAAGAAGGACCCGAGGTTTGTTTGAGGTGTGCTCAGGTGTTCAGGTGTTAAGGTTGGGTTAAACCAAATGCAGAGTCAAAGCACATTACGGTTATTTTCTAAATCCCTTCACTTGGACAATACTAAAATAATTAGCTGATATCCATTCATATACACTGATTGTTTGACAAAAAATAAATCCTGTCTTTTGTTGCTGATATCTCAATCTGTGATGTAATTTTGCGCCATGAAATACCTGGTTAAAATAGGCTTTACTTTACAGATCCTGTTTTTAATATTCGGTTTGAACCGGCATATGCCCGAAACATTGCCTGTTTATGCAATTGATGCGAACCGGTTGCAGCAAACAGATGTTCTACTAGCACCTCATCTTCCATTACTAACGGGTATTTTGCCTGTACAGCTTGCCTTGCAAAACCAGACTCCCTCCTTCAAGGTACCGGAATCTCAAAATCATTACAATCAGTCAGTTGTTATTAAAAAACTGCTGAAATTATCAGCCAGTTCATATCTAAGGCCAAGCTTTTCGGAAGCCTGCAATAAGCTGATCAGCAAACTGCAAATCAGGGCTATCATTTATCCCTTCAATTATTTCTGGTGATAAGGTCTTCCCGGCTTTAACGCAATCTTTTATGCAGTCCTGAAGCTGATAAATGCTCAGAACTGCATTTTACCCGCATGTCATACAATCGTTTTGGTATGTCAGGGTGCCGAATTTCAATAAATAAATCTTTAAATAAAAAAACAATGGAAGCATATTCAATAATAATAGGCTTGATTTTTATCGCCTTATTTTTCATCCCCATTTGGCTTTTTCAGCGTTCACAGAACAAGGAATCAAGAAATCTGAAAAAATCATTCCATAAGGCTGTTTCAGCAAATGGCCTTTCTGTATCTGATTTCGACTTATGGAACAATATATACGGCATTGGCCTGGATCCAAAAAACAACAAATTGCTTTATTTAAAACATGGTCAACAAGAGGATTATACAAAGGTCATTGATCTCGGTGATATCGCAAAATGCAGCATTGAAAGGAAAACAGGCAAACTCCCGGCAAACAAAGGAGCAAGCCCGGTCACTGAGAAGCTGGCCCTAGTACTCACGCACAGTGATGATAAAAATTCAGTAGATTTGCTCGAGTTTTATCATGAATCCGTTTCTCCACAGATGAATGGCGAATCAGCGGTGATTGATAAATGGCAGAAAATGTTGAGCATCAAACTGGGAAAAAAATACAATGATACACTGGAGCCTGGTAACAATATCTTTACTTCTGAACTCGACAGATGGGAAGCAGGCATAATGCTTTCCATTTTTTTGATTTATTCCGGATTTATGGTTGCATCAGAATATCCTGGTTAAATGCAGGGCTATGCTGTACATTTGCAAAAACAAAGTATCAGAAATCATTGAAAAGTTTCCAACTAACATCATAAGCCACAAACACACCAATGATGCTCATAAAAACCATCCAGCTAGGCAGATCTTATAAAAAAGGCTCAATTGTCATTCCCGCATTGCAGGACGCTTCGTTTGAAATGCAGGAAGGCATGTTTCTTTCGATTGTAGGGAAATCCGGTTCGGGAAAATCAACCCTGCTCAACCTGATAGGCGCACTTGACAGGCCAACTTCTGGCAGCATTATTTTCAAGGGCAAAGAAATGAAAACAATGACCCGCACCGAAATGGCCAGGCACCGTAGGTTCTCGGTGGGCATGATCTTTCAGTCATTCAATCTGATCCAGTCGCGGAATGCACTCGAAAATGTGGAGTTGGCTTTGACTTTTGGTGGGCTGCCCCGCAGTAAACGGCATAAAAAAGCCACCGAACTCCTTTCAGCCGTTGGTCTTGAAAACCGTTTAACACACCGCCCCGATGAGCTTTCCGGCGGCGAAACGCAGCGCGTGGCCATTGCCAGGGCGCTTGCCAACAACCCAAAAGTATTGCTGGCCGATGAACCCACAGGCAATCTCGACTCAGAAACATCCGCCGAAATCATTTCATTACTCAAGGATCTGAATGCAAACAACGGACTTTCGGTAATCATGGTAACACATGATTTTGAAACGGCTGAAAAAGTTTCGGAACGAATCATCAGGCTGAAAGATGGACTTATTGTTGAAACCATTGAAAAGCAGGAGGTGTTATGAATTTGTATGACATGATCTTACTCGGATTATCGAACCTCTGGCGAACCAAACTCCGCACTTTACTCACCGTGCTTGGTGTTGTAATTGGTATAGCAGCCCTGACCTCAATGGTTTCGTTCGGAACCGGCATGCAGAAAAATATTACCGATGCATTTGTCAGCAACGATATTTTTACCAGTATCACCGTAACTCCCAAAACACTTGATTTCAATGAAATAGCCTCTGGAAATGCCAACTTGCCGGCTGAAGCAGCAAAGGGGGATAACAAACCCCTTACAGATTCAACTTTGCAGGCAATCCGATCCATCAAGGGTGTTGAACTGGCTTATCCAAACCTTGAATTTCCTGCCCGGGTCAAATTCCTTAACGATTCTGCGAGCCTGACTATCACAGCCATGCCTGCGGCTGTGGCCAACTATAAACCCTATTCCGATTTGCTTGCAGGCTCTTTCTTTCTCAGTGATTCAGCCCGGGTTGCAATCCTGCGTGAAGATATGCTGGCATCAAAACTCAGCATCAGCTTAATTAAAAACGGAGAGCATCAAACGCTAAGCCATTCAGATTCTGCAAAAGGTGTGAGGCTGATGCATCCCGACTCATTGATAGGCAAAAGCATCAATCTGATAACCATGTCAGTAAACCCATCGGGCATTCCCTCAGCCCTGTTTGGTATGACGAGCAGCAGCCGGGGCCTTCCAATTGAGGAAACGCTTACAGAACTGAAAATCGGAGGAATCCTCAAGCAGAGAGGCCATTTTTCATCCGGCATGTCCGGCGGCCAGGTAATCATTCCGATCGCAACAGCAGAGAACATTCCACGCCTGGGGTTTACAAGCATCTGGGATTTGCTCGATCACAAAAAGAAAGAAGGAACTTACGCATCCATTCATGTAAGGATTGATGACCTGAAGAATATGGATGCAGTCAGGAAAGAGCTTGAGGCTTTGGAAGTAGGTGTTTTCTCAATTGCCGACCAGCTCCAGGAAATCAAGCGTTCTTTCCTGATCATCAATTCTGTTCTAGGCGCCATCGGAGCCATTGCACTTATTGTTGCCGGATTGGGCATCATCAACACCATGGTTATGTCAATTCTGGAGCGCACACGTGAAATCGGTATCATGAAAGCCATTGGCGGCAGTGAAACGGAAATACGGATGATCTTCTTTGTGGAGGCTTCTGTGATAGGCTTGATTGGCGCCATATTCGGGCTGGTGTTGGGTTGGGTAGTTACAAAAATTGCCAACCTGGTAATGAATCTACAATTAATACCCAATGGCGTTGAACCGGTTAATTTATTTTATTTCCCCATGTGGCTGATCCTGGGAGCCATTGCCTTCTCCATCCTGATCAGCCTTGCCGCAGGCCTCTACCCTGCCATGAGGGCGGCACGTATTGACCCCGTGAAAGCGCTAAGGCATGACTGACACTTCATTGCCAGACTTGTATGCGTTCGCAAAACCTCACAGCGTCGCACGCACCATAATACACTAACACCATAACACCTTTTCCCCTATCTTTGCCCCGTATTTTCTTCAGGGCAGGGCGTAATTCCCTACCGGCGGTAAAAGTCCGCGACTCCCGTATGACACGGGACTGATCCGTTGAAACCACGGAACCGACAGTTAAAGTCTGGATGGAAGAAGAAAATGCTGTGGACTGGTCATGGAAATGTTTTTCCCTGCCGGGTTTCATTGCTGATTGTGATGCCCTGAAGAGTTTGTTTTCAGGTTTTTTTATGTCATTAACTCACTAAAAAAAGCACAATGAAACTCCTTCTCTTTTCCATGCTCGCCTTACTGGCTTTGAACACACAATCCCAAACTAATGTTACAGGAAAAATTCTTGATCGCCTCACCGCAGAACCGATAGCTAACGCTTCTGTAAAAATACACGGAAGTAAAAACGGCGTTATCAGCACTTCCGACGGAAAATTCAGACTTACTCTTGAGACCGGATCACACATTATATATATCAGTCATGTAGCATACAACACCGAGACTATACCGTTCAGGACCGGCGGTGATGTCAAGCTTGATCTTGGAAATATTTTTCTGGATGAAAAAATAATAGGGCTGGAAGAAATCAGCATTATTGCATCGCTGGCAACCGAGCGGGAAACCCCTGTTGCCATCACAAATATTTCTTCCCTTATCATCGAGCATAGGAGCGGCAACCAGGAATTTCCCGAGATCATGAAGCGTAGTCCGGGATTGTACGCCACCAAAACCGGAGGAGGCACCGGTGATGCACGTGTTACCATCAGAGGGTTTCAGCAAGAAAAAATCGCGCTGCTGCTGAACGGGGTTCCGGTTAGCAGTGTTGAGAACGGACTTGTTTACTGGTCGAACTGGGCCGGTTTGGCCGATGCAACACAAACCATTCAAATTCAGCGCGGATTGGGTGCATCAAAAGTAGCTGTGAACTCGGTAGGCGGAACGATAAACATAATTACCAAAGGCATCGAAGCGGCTAAAGGTGGTTCAATCAGGCAAAGTCTTACAAGCTATGGCAACCGCCGAACAGTTCTCAGTCTGTCAACAGGCCTTATGGACAATGGCTTTGCAGTTCAGTTTCTTGGATCACGAACCACCGGACCCGGATTTGCAGATGCAACACATGTGGATGGATGGGCATATTATTTATCGGTCAGCCGTGATTTTGGTTCAAATCACAAACTTACCTTCACAGCTCTTGGTTCACCCGAAAGACACGGACAACGAACCTATGGACTTACATATAAGGAATACCTGAAATATGGGAACAAATACAATCCCAACTGGGGAATGTTTAACGGCAAGGTTGTAAGTGTGAATGAGAACTTTTATCACAAACCACAGTTAGCGCTCAACCACTATTGGAATATAAATGAACGGTCGTTTCTGGCAACATCTGTATATTATTCTTTCGGCTATGGTGGTGGCAGGTTTACCGAAGCATTCGACAATCAGCCGGCCTTTGCTATTCGTAAGAACAACCAGATTAACTGGGACGCCGTTTACCTTTTAAACACAACTCATACCGATACCTACAAAACCCCCGAAGGAGAGGTGTTGAGCAATTACAGCAAAGTCATACTCACCAATTACCTCGCAACACATTACTGGTACGGTATTCTCAGTAACTTCAGCCATGAGCTGGGTGAACGATTTAAAGTAACCGCCGGAATCCATTCACGGGATTTTAAGTCGAGATTGCGCGAAGAAATTGACGACCTGATGGGTGGCGATTTCTGGATCGAAGATTATGCCTGGGCCATTGAGGGTCGCGCAGGCAGGCCAATGATCATGAAAAAGGGAAATGTTATCCGGGTAGATAACGGAGCACTGGTAAGGTATGGAAGCATATTCGGGCAACTGGAGTACCGGCAATCCAGGTTAAACGCCTTTGTGGCCGGCACAATTTCAGGTACCCGATATCAACGAGAAGACCGTTATAATTATGTTTCAGATATCAGAAGCCAGGCTGTGAACAGGCAGGGTTTCGACATTAAGGCCGGCGCTGTGTATAATTTCGATGTACGAAACCATGTTTATATGAACACAGGGTTTTACTCAAAAGAACCCTATTACAAGTTTATTTTTGTGAACTTCTCCAATGCCATTGCCCGCGACATCCGCAACGAACGCATTGCGGCTGCTGAAGCCGGTTATGGTTTTTCGGGTGTTAATACCAACATTCGACTGAATGCCTATTCAACCTATTGGATGGATAAATCGCTGCTTTCGATGGAGAATGTCCAGTTGATTGACTCAAGTATGACCCGTGCCCTGGTGCGCGGTTTGAACGCCCTGCATAACGGAATAGAACTTGAAGTTCACACCAAGGTTCACGACCGTTTGAACCTGGGAATGGCAGCATCATTAGGAAGCTGGAAATGGCAGAATGATGTAATTGCAGAGCTTTACGATGATAACCAGGCGCCAGCCGGAACAACTGAAGTATATGCCAAAGGCCTTTATGTAGGCGATGCCCCTCAAACACAAGTCTTTGCCACAGCCGAATACAGCTTGTTGAACAATTTTTCGCTTGCTGCAGAATGGGTTTATTACAACCGCCTGTACGCTAATTTCGATCCTGCACGCCGCAACAATGCTGAGGATCGCAGCCAACCTTATAGAATCCCTGCATACAGCCTCACCGATGTGTTCGCCAGTTATCGTTTTATGATCGGAAACATCCAGGCCCAGGCACAGCTTACCTGCCACAACCTCTTCGATAAGGAATCCATTACCCGTGGGGAAGATGGTTCTTCACATGATCTGGAAACCTTCAGGGGTTTCTGGACCTTTGGCAGAACATTTCACATGTCACTGAAATTTAGTTTCTGATTTCACGACCTGACAGCGTGCGAAGCACCTGACAGCGTCGCAAACGCCACAAAAAAGAACCGCCCCTTGCGGGGCGGCTCTTAACCACATTATTAACCAACCTTATGAAAACAAGTTCTTAAATCACACCCTGATCTATCATGGCGTTGGCAACCTTCATGAAACCGGCTATATTAGCGCCTTTCACATAGTTCACAAAACCATCAGGCTCAGTGCCATACTTCACGCATGACTCATGAATGTTGATCATTATTTCGTGTAAACGTTTTTCTACTTCAACTTCAGTCCAACTCAGTTTCATTGCATTCTGGCTTTGTTCCAGGCCCGAAGTGGCAACACCACCTGCATTGGCTGCTTTTCCCGGTCCATAAAGTACCTTGTTTTCAAGGAACACTTCAACGGCTTCGGGTGTGCTCGGCATATTTGCACCTTCTGAAACGGCGATCACACCATTTTTAACAAGGTTACGCGCATCATTGCCGTCAAGTTCATTTTGGGTTGCACATGGCAGTGCAATATCGCATTTCACTTCCCATGGGCGTTTGCCCTGATGGAACTGTGAATTGGGGAATTCATAAGAATAGGGTTTGCAGATATCCTGGTTTGAGGCACGAAGTTCCAGCAGATAATCTACTTTTTCACCTGTGATACCATCGGGATCGTATATATAACCATCAGGTCCTGAAATGGTTACTACCTTGCCTCCCAATTGATTAATCTTGATGATTGAGCCCCAGGAAACATTACCGAAACCTGAAACAGAAACAATCTTACCTTCAAGTGTTTCGCCACGGGTTTTCAGCATTTCCTGGCAGAAATAAACATTTCCGAAACCGGTGGCTTCAGGACGGATCAAACTGCCACCCCAGTTACGGCCTTTGCCGGTAAACACCCCGTGGTGTTCGCGGGTCAGTTTTTTGTACATACCAAAGAGATAGCCGATTTCGCGGCCGCCAACGCCGATATCGCCGGCAGGAATGTCCATGTCAGGGCCAATGTTTTTCCAGAGTTCGAGCATGAAGCCCTGGCAGAAACGCATGATTTCGTTGGCCGATTTGCCTTTGGGATCAAAATCCGAACCGCCTTTGGCGCCACCCATAGGTAAAGTGGTAAGGCTGTTTTTAAAAATTTGTTCGAAGCCCAGGAATTTGAGAATACTGAGATTCACACTGGGGTGAAAACGGCAACCGCCTTTATAAGGGCCGATGGCGTTGTTAAACTGCACCCGGTAGCCAATGTTAACATGCGTTTTTCCACTGTCGTCAACCCAGGGAATTTTGAAAGTGAGAACCCTGTCGGGCTCAACCAAACGTTCGATGAGATTGGCAGATTCGAACTGAGGATTTTGGTTGTAAATCTCTTCGATTGACTCCAATACCTCCCGAACTGCCTGTAAATACTCTGTTTCCCCGGGATGTTTCTTCTCCAGGTTTGTCATAATTTTTTCCAGGTCCATCGTAATAAAATTTTAGAAAGTTAATATAATGTGAACAGTGTAACAATGTTAACAAATTAACAATGCAAAGTTACAACTATTAAAAACACTGGCAAAGGAAAAGCGGAAATAATTTTTATAGCGTAATAAAAATGACCTCCTTATGAGTGAATTTGCTCCGGCAGGCCTATCAATTGAAAGCGAGACAGGCGAGGCTTAGTTTGTCGTAAAAATTAATTAGTGAAAAACCTCAATCATAAAATCGTCAATATTGAAGACCTCCCCCCCCGGATTCCAGATATAGATTTTTAATATGTCTCTGGACGATTTAAGCTCATTGACAGGTACTGTCAGAAAAACAGGGCTCCACTCACCCGGAATGGCGTAATTAGAAACCGAAGAAGCCATCCAGGTATATATCGGTGAATCCCATTGCTGAAGCGTGAGCACCAAAAGCGCATTGCTGCTCTCCAGAGAGGTGTTCACCATCACCCTGGCTTTCACGATGCTTCCTTCTGCAGCACGGGCATCGCCCGCAGGCATTTCAAAGGTAGGCCCGAATTCAAGATCGTCTGACATGCTGATGCTGTAATTCCCCTGATAGGCCCGGGTAGTATCCAAAGCCCAGGCTGGCGCCCGCCAAAGGTTTTCAGGACCAAAATCGCTTTTGAAGCTGAAAACAGGTTTTGGTGCAGGAATGCTGAAGTCCGGATCTTTCGAAAACAATGTTATTGCCGACAAACCCTCATAGTCAACATCATAAATGATATACGGGTAATAAAACCGGATCAGATCGCGGGTTTCGTAAGGAACCATTTTTGTCCAGGCATACATGAAATACGGGGTCTGTGAAGCAGAAACGATGTTCTTCAAATCAAAAAGATCGCGCCCTCCCCGGTTGTCATATTGCTTGAACTCCGGATCGGCACCGTGGCGATTCAGATAATATTCAATGTAAAAAGGATTGTTCACACTGATAGCCCTGGTGATGTTTTCCTCGCCAAATTCACGATCCCACTCAACGATCTTTGCAGCAACATCCCTGAACTCACCAAAATGCTGTGAGTTGTAATGATCGTTATGAATAACTGTAGAGCCCAGAATTGCAGCGGAAAGCAAAACCAGCATGGCCAGCCTTTTAAAATCCGCTTTCCAGAAAGGGAATGAAAAAAGCAGCATCAGCAGGAAAGGAAATGAAAAAATCACAACCGAATGCTGAAGCACTGGGTTCACCCAGCGGGAATAGAAAAACCCAAGGGCGATGGGAACCAGAAACCATATGAGCGCTATCAGCCTGAAAAGCCATGTTTTCCTTTCCACCTTCTGCCCGCTCAGATAACCTGAAAGTGAGATAAATACAACCATGATGATTACCCAGCCCGAATCGTTTAACAAATAAGCCAGATGTTGAAGCAACCAACCGTACTCAGGTTTTCCCAGCCACAACCCTACCCCACCGATGCTGAGGTGATTCAGTGTAATGTAGATATGCGGGGAGAACAGGATCACACAGGCCAGTCCGGCGCCCAGAAAAAACCATACATTTTCGCGACGAAGCAGAAACAAACCCGTAACACCCATAATAAAAGCCAGCATAAAGCTGAAATAATGGTTGTACATCATCAGCGAAGTGGCCAGGATATAACCGGCCGTATCGTAATATTTCCTTTTGGAATTTGAATCAAAATAAAAAATCAGGCGGGTCCAGAAGTAGGCCGTCAGCATGGCAAAAAACAAACCTGAGCCGTAAGGCCTGGCAATCTGGCTGTAAAGGATCGGAAACTGAAGCAATGCCATGCATGTGGCTACAAAAAGTGCGCTGGTTTTTCCGAACCACAATTTCGCAGTAAGCCACGAGAACCAGACTGCTGCCACACCCATCAGCACAAAGGGAAAACGCAGGCTTGCCTCGCTGTCGCCAAAGAGTTTAACCCAGTAAAAAAGCAGCACCTGGATGCCGCCGGGGTGGCCATCCACATAAAAGCCTTTATCCACAAGTTCGCGGAAGGTATTGTATTGCACCCGTACAAGCGCGCTCAGTTCATCGTTTGAGAGCGAAAAACCGGCATAGTTAATAAAACGCAGTATGGCTGCAGTGGCCACAATGGCAATGATAAGCCAGAAATGAATTCGTGTTTGTTCTTTGTTTTCCATGCGGGCAAAAATATTACATTATCGGTTCATGCGCATGTAAATTTTAAAATCGCTGACCATCAACTTTTCATCCGGCGAAGGATTCCAGAAATAAATTTTTAGCTCATCCTCTGCCGTTACACATTCCCCGATTGCAAACTCATGAACGATATTACTACATCGGCCTTTTTGCACCGATGTTGAAAAATAGTGCGCCTGGTAATTTATAAGGCTGTCGCCGTGATAATGCCCCACAATCATAGCGCTTGACGGAAACCAGCAATCGCTCAGCACTTCCGCCTCGAGAACCATTACAAACGACTGGCAATGATTGATTTCGGCCAATAAAACCGGCGGGGGCCCGTAAAAAGGATTGCGATGATACATCACAACAGTATCGGGCAGCGCTGATAACAATGTATGCTCTGCGTCCTGCTTTTTCCGCTGTGTAGCTGGCGAAATATAACGATCCTTCAGAGTTAGAAAATCAACCCGGAAATCATCAATAAACCAGGCTTGTTCAGGCTCAGGATCCCAGAAATAAATCCGTAACTCCCGGCCATCTCCGGCATGTGGAGGCAAAGCGGTGACAAATTCATTGAATGTCCATAGGCCAGCCGCAAAACTAAGCTCAAAGGATTTGTATAACAGCAATTTATCCTCTGATCCTATCGAAAGAACCAGGTGGCCTGCCTTAACATCTTCCTCTGCAAAAGTGTAAGCGCTCATCCGGACTGCGGTGTTCCCGCCCTGGAAAACATCTTCCGGGTGCAAGCGAATTCCCGGCCCAAAAGGATGCTGCTTATCAACTTTCGATGAAACTCCTCCCGTTCTCGAAACTTCTTTGCTTACTGACGACAATCTGAAAAGTTCAATGCAGTCTGCCATGTTACAATAGAATGAATTCTTCGAGATCACACTGTTCAGGGGTTTTGGAATCCAACGCAATTCTGTTTCCGGTTCAATAATAATCAATTCTGCAGTTTGTTTGCCGGTTCTCACTTCCATAAACGAAGGCGAAACCAATGATACGCTGACCGAATCATTGCGATCGAACGAAAGGGGGAGAAAAACCACAGCCTCAACCTGATTCATCCTGTTGCAGCGCAGAAACCTGTTGGTTTGCACAATATGTTCGCTGTTTTTTTCGCCGGAGCTATAAAAATCGAATTGCAGATTGAGTGCGGAATCAGCACAACCAAAAATCTCAGACTTCACATTAATCAGAAGCGGATCTGACGACATGTATTCTCCATAAACCAGGCTAAACAAGGGTGATGTCCGGTATGGGGTCAGATTGTGTTGGGTTTGTAAAACAGCCGTATTTTCACTCGCGTAATCAAAACCTGATGTTGCAGGGAATGTAAATATTTTACGTTCTGATACGGCCTCATCCGGAATGCTTGCCCCGGATTGCGGCCTGATGTTGAAGAAATTGCCCCAATAGGTTTTTGCATTTACAGGTCCGGCAGGATAAACCCAGGTGATATGCTGGTAAAACTGGAAAAGGTTCAGCAAAATCAGAAAAATGATCAATAGCTGATAAAAGTTGCGGTAGGCCATGTTCCTGAATAAATCAAAGCCCATTAAAAGCAAAACTGCAAGCAAACCGTAAAAATCAATAAAAACACGTTGCCCGAACTGTGAGGTGTAATGCCACACCCACCAGCAGGAAAAAACATAGGTAAGAAATAGAAAAGTGAAGGCAACTGAAACTGCGGCACCCACATTAATCCTGAATGTTTTCAGCATTCCCGCAATGGCCAGAAATGCCAGAGGTGTGTAAAGCATCCAGCCTTTTTCGTAACTCCATAAAATGCTGACAATTTGCGGGTTCAGAAAGTTAAAGATTTCATCGCCATAGGAATACACCAGAAAATATCCGGTTTGGGCATACCAAATTGCAATCTGCAACATCAATACCGATAACAGAGTAATAATTGATTTCAGCCAGAGAAAATTCTCCCTGAAAAAAAACACTATGGCAGAGCGGAATTTTTTCAGACTGCCTGCCAGAAAAGGCAAGGCCAGAATTACAAAACCATTCTGGGGTCTAACGATCAGTATGAACCCGAAAACTGCAGCGGCGCCCATGAAATGAAATCCATGCCTTTCATGCAAGGCGCGGTAGCTCAGCAATAAAAACAGGTTCACCAGGAAAAACAAATATACATGAGGCATGGTGCCTTCCACCACGGTGTAATACACCAGATTGGTTCCCAGCGCAATGGCTATCAATACAATGGACTTCGTTTGGGTGCTCCCGGTAAAACATCCAAGCAAGCGCTTCAGGGTGAGAAGCCCAAGCCACAGGTAAAAGTAAGCAGATAGCCCGATTGCGTATTGGTATATCATTGAGTAGCCATCCGGATCACCAAAAAGCAGGGCAAGCACATGTGCCAGCAGAAAGAATGGCAGAATCAATACGGCAATACCGGCAAAAGCCTTGTTTACTGTTTGCCCCCTGAACTGAAAGCGAAACTCCTTGAAGTAGGATGGTTCGGCATCGGAAGGATAATACTTTGATTCGTAGTATTCAATAAATCCAAATTGAAGATCCTGGTAGATAAATAGCGCCGGTAAATAAGCGTAATAAGCTTTGCCGTCGTTAATGATCAGCCTGTCGTAAGGATCATTTGGACTCTTAACCAGGAAAAAAATGATGGCATACGCAAGCATAATGAACCCAATTGCATTTCTGAAGAAATTTATTCTGAGTGCATTTGGCGTTTCTGCCATGTTTGAAACAATTATTATAAATTATTGAAGGTTGATGATTTATAATTGGCGATTTACGATTAACTGTTTCCGGCTTCGGACTTTGAATTTATTTGGATTTTGCATCTTGGATTTTGGTCTCGATAGCTATTGGGTCTTGGGACTTCCTTAAAATCTGAAATCGAAAATCGAAAATCTGAAATTCTATCCACCTCTTTGCCTTACAACTTCATACAAAAACATACCGGCTGCCACCGATACATTTAATGAAGCAAGCTGCCCCTGCATCGGGATCATTCCCAGTTCATCGCAAAGTTTCAGGTATTCAGGCGAAACACCGGTATCTTCCGCACCCAGAATGATAGCAAGCGGTTCGGCGAGGCTGAAACACCATATAGGCGAATCGCTTTTTTCTGTGGCTGCAATCAGTTTGAGGCCGCTCTCTTTCAGAAAGCCTAAAGTATGTTTCAGGTTCATGCTCCTAACCACAGGTATATTCATCAATGCCCCTGAGGAAGTTTTGACGGCATCGGAATTGATCTGAGCCGAACCGCGCGCCGGAACAATGAGGGCGTGAACCCCGCAGCATTCGGCCGTTCTGGCAATCGCACCCAGATTCCTTACATCGGTAATGCGGTCAAGTACCAGAATCAGTGGCGCTACTCCGGTTTCATAAACCATGGGAATGATAGCCTCAATGGCCTGGTACTGAATCGGCGATAAAAAGGCCGCAATGCCCTGATGATTGCCCTGGACCAAACGGCTCATGGCTTCAGCGGGAAGCATTTGCAAAGGGATTTCCCGCTCAGCAAGCGTTTTCCTGATCTTTGGGATCCACTCACCATGAACATTATTCTGAATGATCACTTTTTCAATCTCTTTGCCTGACTGCAGGGCTTCGGTAACGGAATGCACTCCATAGATCACATGTTCAGCCTTGCTGCGTTTCGGATAGTTCTTCTTCATCATCGTTTTCGGTTAATAAATATTGTGACGGCAGGTTTTTTCCAACTTTAACCCCAAGCCTGCGAAGTTTTTCAGCCCGTCCGACCAGGTTGCCGCTTCCGCTCACAAGTTTCTTGTTCACTTCCTCATAAGTTTTCTGAACTGTATTAAGCTGATTGCCTAGCTTTTGAATATCCTCAATAAAGCTCACAAACTTATCGTATAAATTACCGCCCTGACGGGCAATTTCCAGTGCGTTCTGTGTTTGCTTTTCCTGTTTCCAGATGGAAGAAACCGTTTTGAGTGTTGCAAGCAAGGTAGTTGGGCTTACGATCACAATCTTTCTTTCCCATGCAAAGGAGAAAAGATCGGGTTCATGCTGCATGGCCACGCTGAATGCCGACTCAATGGGCAGGAACAACAACACAAAGTCGGGTGTATCAAAAGCGCCGGCTGCCTGATAGCTTTTTTCGCTTAAACCCCTGATATGGGAGCGGATCGAATCAACATGCTGGCGCATATAGCGATCCTTTTCAGCCTGCTCGTCGCTGCTCACAAAATTTTCATACGCCAGTAACGAAACCTTGGAGTCAATGATGAGGTGTTTGTCTTCAGGCAGTTTAATCACCACATCGGGTTTGAGCAATTGCCCATCCTCCCCCCGTGTGCTCATTTGCGATTCATATTCCACCCCTTTGGTCAGACCCGAACGCTCCAGCACGCGTTCCAGCACCACTTCACCCCAGTTTCCCTGTTTTTTTGTGTCGCCTTTCAGGGCTTTGGTAAGGTTTTCGGCGTCTTCGCTCAGTTTACGGTTTAGTTCAAACAAACTTTTCACTTCCTGTTTCAGGCTGATCTTATCTCTTGTTTCCAGGTCGTAGGCATCCTGAACCTTCTTTTCAAAGGTTTGAAGCCGGTCTTTCAGCGGAGTGATCAGGTCGTTCAGGTTTTTGCCACTTGCCAGCACAAAATCCTGGCTATGCTGTTTAAACAGCTTGTTTGCAAGGTTTTCAAACTCAATGGAAAACTTTTGCTGCAATTCAGCGAGTTCTTTTTTCTGGTTTTCGAACCTTTCCACCATCTGTTCATGAATGGCTTGCTGACGGGTCAGAGATGTGATTTTCTCAGATAATTCCTCTCTTAACGCATTGGATTCGGCTGTCAGCCGTTCTTTTTCCATATTCATACTGAGCAGTCTTTCGTCAAGCACGGCAATCTGCCTGTCTTTTTCGGCAAACATGCTTAGTTTTTCTTTTTCAAGCGCCTGCAAACCATCTTCCAGTTCCTTTTGCTTTGCCCTGAAGCGCGAACCCAAAACAGCATAAGCCGCCAGAAAACCCGCAAGCAGCGCCAATAAAACGTACAATATCTCCATCTTATGAATTGTTTAGTATTCAGTGATTACTGAGGAATGAGCAAAAGTAAGGAATTTGAGGCTGAACGGCTTTACTGGCGCCCAAAATAAAAATGCGGTAGATTCAACTACATCAACAACAGTACCCCCTCAAAACATAACCGGGCAAACAAACCTTACAAACATTCATGATGTGCGATACAAATACGCCCTGCATGGAAAAGCAGGATACGAATACAATGCGAGGTCAGAAATTTGTACATTTGGCCCATCAAACCAGAACCCCGGCTTCTTGAATACTGATAAAATAAAAAGCGGGTAGATTAGCTGGATATACGGTTTGAATAAGCATTGCTCTGGCCTTTACAAGAAAACTGATCTTTTAAAGTATGACGAAAACATCGGGGGATAATTTTCCGGTAGATATTTAACAACAGTGACCGAATACTCATCAAAACTATTGGAACAAGCTGTAAACCAGCTTTCGCGCTTGCCGGGAATTGGCCGCAAGACCGCCCTGCGCCTTTGCCTTCATCTCTTAAAAGGCGAAAACGGCGAAGCAAAACAATTGGGCGAAGCGCTAATGCGTTTGCGCGAAGAAGTCAGCTATTGCAAAACCTGCCACAATATCTCCGATACTGATACCTGCCATATCTGTGCGAACCCAAAACGCAACAGCGACATCATTTGCGTGGTAGAAGACCTGCGCGATGTCATGGCCATTGAAAACACTTCGCAATTTCGCGGGCGATATCATGTATTGGGGGGCATCATCTCCCCTATTGAAGGTATCGGGCCTGCAGACCTCAACATAGCAAGCCTGATCGGGAGGGTTTCCACCGGCGCTGTTCATGAAGTGGTGATGGCCCTGCCTGCCACCATTGAGGGCGACACCACCAATTACTATATCTTTAAAAAGATAAAAGAATATGGAGTACTGGTGACCACCATCGCCAGGGGGATTGCAGTAGGCGACGATCTTGAATTTGCCGACGAAGTCACACTCGGACGCTCCATTTTGAACCGGATGCCTTATGAGGGGATTGCAGGATAGATAAACACTGCTTTTGCCATTTTGGTTTTACCAATTTGTTCAGCCACACCTATCTTAGCCCTGACTTTTTGGTCTTTCTCCTCTGTCTTTGCCCTGACTTTCTTATAAAACAAAGTCTAATTACGTGATTATCAACATGAAACGATCAACAGAGAGATATATCAATGAATGGGTTTATGATCCACAGCAAACTGAAATACAGAGATGGCAGCACCTTTACCTGTTGCATGTGTTGTCTCAGAACCTCAAAATATTATGGGCATACAATGCTTCCGTTGAGTGAACCTCTGCGCTCCCGCTGTCTTATTGATATTCGCGTTGGAATTTGTACCTGCACGTCCTTGGTAAGAAGAAAATGAGATTATGATCATTTGACTTTACTATAACATGTCTGCTGCTTTGTCAGGCAACGCCTCATCAGCCCCTGCATCAAAAATTGTAAGCTGGTTTTCGCTTACTTTAACGGTTTGGTTGTCGAGTACAGGGCCAAAACGCTCAAGATAAACCCTGAGGGCTTTTTTAACAACCTTGTTAGGCGTAAGCTTATGTTTGGCACAATAGCGTTTCAGCAAATCGTATTGCTTGGCGCTAACCTTCAATGAAACACTTTTGTATTTAATTTTCCTGCGTCGCTTGCTTCGTTTTACCGGCATGATGAGTTGTATTTCAGATGTTTATTCTCTGCCCTCTTTTATGATCTCACGGATATCGTCAATCAGTTTGTTGGCCAGCACTCCGGCTTTGTGCATGGAATCGCTCTCCGCATAAATACGGATAATAGGCTCGGTATTGGATTTTCGAAGGTGAACCCAGTCGTCGCCAAATTCAATCCTGATGCCATCTATGGTATTGGAAGGTTGATTGTGGTATTTCTCCTGAATCCTGGCCAGAATCTTATCCAGATCCATACCGCTGTCAAGTTGAATTTTGTTTTTTGAAATATGCAGATCGGGATAAGTGGCACGCAATGCGGAGCAACTTTTAGCGCTCTTTGCCAGGTGGGTGAGGAATAATGCAATGCCAACAAGTGCGTCGCGCCCGTAATGCAGTGCGGGATAAATAATTCCTCCGTTTCCTTCCCCGCCGATCACGGCGTTTTGCTTCTTCATCATTTCCACCACATTCACCTCTCCAACCGCCGACGCAAAATATTTGCCTCCATGCTTCTCGGTTATTACCTGCAATGCTTTTGATGAACTCAGGTTTGAAACCGTATTCCCTTTCTGATGCTTCAGCACATAATCGGCCACAGCCACCAGTGTATATTCCTCGCCGAACATGTCGCCGTTTTCGTCAACTATGGCCAGGCGATCAACATCAGGATCAACCACAAAACCCAGATGTGCATTGCGTTTGACTACCAACTCGGATATCTCGGATAAATTTTCCGGCAAAGGTTCAGGATTGTGCGGAAAATGTCCGTTGGGTTCACAAAAAAGTTCATCAATTTTCTGAACGCCAAGCGCCCTGAGCAACGCGGGGATTACGATACCACCGGTTGAATTTACCCCATCCACAACCACATGAAAATTTGCTTTTTTAATGGCATCGGTGTCAACGAGCGGAAGTGCAAGGATTCTTTCAATGTGTGACTGGTGATAGTTCTCAATCCGCTGGTATTTACCTATGTGGTTATAGGTTGCAAAATCAAAATTGCCGGTATCGGCAAGCTCTATCACCTGACGGCCCTGGGCATCGTTGATAAATTCACCTTTCCCGTTCAGCAGTTTAAGGGCATTCCATTGTGCCGGGTTGTGGCTTGCCGTGATGATAATGCCACCGGCTGCCTTCGTATCTTCAACGGCAACTTCCACCGTTGGCGTTGTGGACAAACCCAGGTCAATCACATCTATTCCCATGGATTGCAAGGTTCCTACCACGATATGCTCAACCATCTTGCCGGTAACCCTGGCATCGCGGCCAACAACCATGCTGCAACTTTGCCCGGGATGCTGATTTTTTATAAATACCGCAAATGCAGCAGTATAATTTACAATATCAACCGGGGTGAGGCCTTTGCCCGGCAAACCGCCAATCACGCCACGAATGCCGGAGATTGATTTGATTACTGTCATGTATTAATATTTTGGCCAGCAAAAGTAGTACTTTGCCATCATTCAAAACAAGTGTGTGATATATAGAGTCGTAAAAACAAAATACAAAGCTGAAACCGGAAAAAATCATGCGCCAATGCTTACGATCTCAGCAAGGTTTCTAAACGCTTCAGCCAGGCTGATCAGTTCTTCCTCTGTGTAGAGGCTGTCAGTCTGATGCTGTGCGGCTTTTCCCATTCTTTCATATTTATGTTTTGCCGTGGAGTGATAAGGCAGCAGATCTATTCGCTGTATGCCTTTTGTTCTGCCAATGATCGCCCTGAGACCGGCAAGATTATGCGTTGTGTCGGTTATACCCGGGATCAGTGGTATGCGGATAGTAATGCTTTTGGCGTTCCGGCTGATGGTTTCCAGATTTTCAAATATTAATTTGTTGCCGCAGCCGGTAAAACGCTTATGCTCAGCATCTTCGGCGAGTTTGAGGTCGTAGAGAAACAAATCAGTAAAAGGCAATACCAGCGAAAGCTGTCCGGCCTCAGCATAGCCACAGGTATCCAGGGCGGTGTGCACTCCTATCTTTTTGCAGGCCTCGAATACGGCAGCAGTAAATTCAGCCTGCAACAAAGGTTCCCCGCCGGAAAAGGTAACACCGCCTCCCGATTCCTCGAAGAAAAGCAGGTCGCTCTCAATTCTCTTCATTACTTCTTCAACACTCACAAACCGGCCAAGCGTTTCCATAGTTGTGTAGGTTCTGTTTCCGATCCTTCGGTGTATCTTTATTGTTTCCGGCTCAGATTCCTGGCTTTCAGGATTATGGCACCAAACACACCTTAAGCGGCAGCCTTTCAAAAATACTGTCTGACGGATGCCAGGCCCGTCGTGAACGGAGAAACTGCGGATATCGAAAACAAGACCTTTCAGCATTTTTGTTTGCGCATGTTTTAGAAGGGTGATTATTGGTTTTGCGAAATTATGTAAATTTACAGAGCCATTTTGTGATTTTTTATCTCAGGAGTTATGGTTTTAACTTGATCCTAAAATTCTATCTTAATGGCAAACAATCATTTAACAGCATAATAAATTATAAAAACTTATGAAAATCACTTTCCCCGGCGGCCTTAAAGTACAGGCCGAGTACAAAGATCATAAAATCATGACCGATCAACCGGTTCATTCAGGAGGCGATGGAACTGCACCCTCCCCTTTTGACCTGTTTCTGGCATCAATAGGCACATGCGTTGGGATCTACGTCAAATCATTTTGCGAACAAAGAGGTATTGATGCATCTGAAATCGTGATCAATCAAAAAATGGAAATAAACCCCCAAACGCGCATGATCGGAACCGTAACTTTTGAGATGAACCTCCCCGCCGGCTTTCCGGAAAAATACAAAGATGCTGTGGTAAATACAGCAAACCAATGTGCCGTAAAAAGGCATATTATGAACCCGCCGGCATTTAACTACGTCATAAACATTGCAAATGAAAACAGCATCTAAACCGGCCACACTTGAACAGATTAACGCTTTCATGGCCTGCAGGCAGTTCGCCATTGCAGGCGTATCGCGTAACCCGCAAAAAACAGGAAATGCCTTGTTCAAAGAAATGCTGGCAAAAGGATACACAACCTGGGCAGTAAACCCTCAAGCCGGAACCATCGAAGGCCAAAAGTGTTATCCAAACGTGGAATCATTGCCAGCTGAAACCGGGGCTCTCATTGTGGTTACCCCACCAGCAGAAACCTTGCAGATTGTTAAGGAAGCGATCAAAAAACCGATCCGTCACATTTGGTTGCAGCTTGGCGCAGAAAACCCTGAAGCGGAAATGCTTTGCCACGAACACAATATCAATTGCATCAGTAAAAAATGTATTTTCATGTTTCTTGATCCGGTAAAGGGGGTTCACAACTTCCACCGTTTTTTCAGCAAACTTTTCGGTACTTATCCAAAATAAAACGATTATGGCTGCAAGTGTAGTTCCCAATCACGGGCAATGTCTCAAAATGGCTGAATGCCTCAGGCAATACAGGTTCAGGGAATCTTTCTACAACAGGGCTTTCCTGAACCTTGAAGCGCCAGTTGAAACAAAGCTCAGGGTATATTTTTATTCAGTGGCCATCTGCCACCAAACCCATAAGTTATACAGCCGCAAACTGAATCTTTGGGGATGGGAATATATGGAACATGTTTTCACGCAGCTCGGTAAAAACAACTCGCCTTTCCTGCATGCCGGAATCATCAGTTCCATATCTTTTAACGACTTATGCAACAGGCTTTCATCGCTTTTTTCTGACGATGGCAACCCATTAAACACAACACTCGACCGCATTGGCGAACGCGCTTCATTTCTCGCCGAGGCTGATTACATCCTCGAAAACCATTACAAGGGAAGGATTGAAAACCTGATCAGGCATTCGAGAAGTTTTCTGCTGGCAGGAGGAAAGGGGCTTTATGAGGTTCTGGAAAACTTCAAAGCATATTCCGACCCCATGCGTAAGAAAAGCACCTTTCTTCTTAAATTGCTCGGCGATGCAGGATTGTTGAAAGTGAAAGATCCCGAAAATTTTGTTCCCATTATGGATTACCACATGCAGCGCGTTTTATTGCGAACCGGATGTGTTGAGGTTCAAAGCGCCAAACTGGCAAGCAGCTTAAGAAACCGCAAGGCTGTTGAAAAAGATACCAATGTACGTAAAGCATGTATCGAAGCATTCCGGATTATCGCCGACGAGTCGGGCATGCCGGTGGTGAGGCTGAACGATTTTTACTGGTCGCTGGGCCGGAGCTGCTGCCACATTGATTTGTTATGCCAAACCGGAAAATGTGAAAAAAATCCCTGCACATTTGCACAAATTGTGGAGCACGACCGGCATCACACTTGTCCTTTACATGAGGTTTGCCTCGGAAAAGACAATCTTTCTTACCGACAGCTATGGCAGCCGGTAGTTGAGACACATTTTTATTAATTATCCCCTCGTAGAAGTTTCAGCGATTCATCTGCCACATCATAGCGCCATTCACGCTTTTCAACATCATATTGAAGCCTGTCATCAGGCCATTCAATATAATCAACATTCCAAAGCAAACCGCTGATTGATCTTTTCTCTATCAGTTCCCTGAACAGCCTCCAGCCGATCCGTTCAAGCTCTTCGCGCGGGTAGATTGGTGTGTTGAAGCTTTCCTCAAAATAATCAATCTTATGGTCTGCATCAAGCGTAAGCTTCCCGCCAACTCCCCTGGTATTGCCACGCACACTCCTTGCAGGACGTACCATGTAAAAATAACATGTATCATCGGCCTGATGAAAAAACACAATACTAAAACTATCGGCAAGTTGAGTATAGTAATTCCTGAATCTGGGTTCGTGCCTTGTAAGATAATCGGCAGTTTTAGGTTTCTTGCCGATAAGTGTAACCATTTCTACCAGCAGGGTATCGCGAATTTGTTGAGAATAGTAATTATTAAAACGATACGGTTTCTTCTCATCCTTGCAGGCAGCAAGTGTTATCATCATTATGATCGCTATACAGAAAAAGCAGTTCTTCATTTCTTACTCCTTGTATTCATTATAAAAAGTTTGATAAAAGATAAAGCCGGGGTACAAAAGCACCCCGACTTGACATTATTCAGATGCAAAGAATTAAAAATAATTCACCAGGTGGGCATTCCATTCGGCCCAGCCTTCAGTCCAGTCTTCTGTTCCGAAAGCGCCAATGAAAGTAACTTTATCAAAGAAAGCATCGGCCTTGGGGGCGTTGTCCCAGCGTGCAGCGTTCAGCAGCATTGAGCCAGCTTTAGGAAGCACATTTGGAATACCAAGGTCGAAAATACTTTCGTCAATTCCAAGCAAACCCCAATGGTCAACCAGTTGGTTGTTGAATGATGCAGTATGGAACCAGTCTTCGTATGCCTGCTGACCTCCCGGGAAGTTGGCGTGGCTTTTCAGGACAATGCCGCGGGGATTATTTGGATGTTGCGCCCCGTTTGCAGGTTCACCGGTAAAAATGCTGCCTGCTGATCCGTAACCATTTCCTCCCCAATGCTCAACACCGGCAAGAATTACGTTACGAATCTGAAGATGGCCATCAAGAGCAGCCTGACCACTTCCTGGCTTATCGTCGTCAATGTATAAACCGTTTGGATAACCGGTCATAAAGGAGTTGTAAATGCTTATACGTGAGTTACGACGAAGCTGAGCTGCATGCTGAAATTGCAGGCTGATGGGGGTTTCGCGGGTCTTTTTCGGGCCAATTATTGAAACATTTGCAAAGATACCGGAAGTGAAAGGCTGTGCTGCAGAGCCTGCGCCATTATTATCCACCTCAAAACCGTTTGAACCTGATTGGTCGGCAAGGGAAGCGCCACGGATGCAAAGTGCATATTGTACACGTCCGCTGTATCCGAGGTCAACATCCAGATCGTCGTCCAGACCACGGTATGCGATAAGGTATTTGTGGTTAACGGTTCCGCCAAACCATTCAAAAGCATCGTCAAGGCCATAAGAACACATTACATAGTCAATCACTGTTCCGCTGCCAACACTGCCCATGGTCAAGGAGTTAACTTCCTCGTTCGGGTTGATGGGAACACCGGCATACTCGATACGTACATAGCGCACTATACCTGAATTATCATTATCAATATTGCCACCATGGTAAGCGCCATAACCGCCTTCAAGTTCCACCGGCAGGCCGGTAACGGCTGTCACGTTGTTGCTTGCACGTCCGCAGATAACCAATCCACCCCAGTCGCCGGGTTCGCGTAGACCGGGAGCCCTCTCGGAGGTCATCACAATGGGATCGTCTTTTGTGCCTTCGGCAAATATTTTTCCACCCATTTGTACGATAAGCGTGCCTTTTGATTCACGGTCGCCAATGATCAGGGTTCCCGGCTCAATGTTCAGAATACCACCATCCTGTACCCTGACATAACCGTTCAGTCGCCAGATTTTATCACTGGTCCAATTCGCGGTACCGGTAATACTTCCGGAAATCTCAACGATTTCCTTTGCGATAACATTCACTGAGAAAGTTTTAACGGGAGAAGTTCTGCTGAGTTTATCAGTAGCCTGGAAAGTAAAGTTTACGGTTGAACCAATTGGAAGCTCTTCAATCTGGTAAGCAAAGGTGTACTCAAGGCTTTTTTGGCCGGTATAGTTTTGTGTATCAAAGGCAATACCATTTCTAAGAATTGTGAGCGTTTGAAGGCCTTCGGGCGCTGTAATAGTAAGGATGGTTGTCACCTCATTACCCTGGATATTCGAGGCAGTTTCGGCAGCAATTGCTATCGAAGGGGGATCACCTTCATCATCCTTTTTACAGGAGTTTAGCGTGATGCCCATTGTAAACACTGCCAGCGCCAGTGTAAGGATGTTCCATTTTGTAAAACCTGGTTTTGTCATGTTGCGTTTCATTTTTGTTTTTGTTTGTTCATTAATTAAATTGTTGGAATCAGTTTCTTTTGCGGCAAAAGTAGACTGCTTGTGTTAAGGGAATATTAAAGCAAAATGACTTTATCATTACCAAAACATTAATAAATTGTAAACTCATAATAAAAAAGCCGCAGGCAAAAGCCTGCAGCCAGGGTGTTTCCAACTAAAATTGAAAAGCTTATATTTTCCATGTGAAACCAAGCGAGAAGTTGGTTCCGGGGTAGTAGCGTTCTATATTCTGGTTTGTTTTGGGGTTGAGTTTTCCATCCCTGCGGTTGTCCTGTATAAATCTTGATTCGTTGTTAAGAAAATCGCGAATTCCAAATTTGAGCTCTATCTTTTCTCCTATTCCTTTGGTAATTGTAACATCAAACAGGTCACGTGGCATTTCATAAATTTCAGCATAATCATCATAGCCGATCATAAAAATCCTGGGGCCGATAACATTATACAACAGGGCAATGTGGAAGTTTGGTTCCGGATCGGAATAATAAAGTCCGAGATTTACAATATACGGTGACTGTCCTTGCATTGGTCTCTCGGTATAGGCCTGCCCGAGTCCGGCCTCGCCCAATTCTACCCTACTGTGAATCAAGGCAGTGTTGAATACTACAAACATATTATCAATAATCTTACTATTGGTTAAGCCATCCATTGATTTTCGGATTTCAACCTCAATACCACGGCTTTCAGCCATATCGGCATTTGCATAAGTAAATATTTTAGACCCGCCGGTACCGGCGCCGGGAACAAAAGAGGCCTCAATGGGATTGATGAAGCGCTTGTAAAACACACCTGCCATGATAATTTCGTTAGGAGTAGGATAGTACTCCCAGCGTAAATCGAAGTTATGAATATGGGCATCCTGAAGATCAGGATTGCCTTTTTTTACAAAGTTATAGTTGAAATCGTAAAAACCGAAAGGCGCTAACTCCCTGAATTCAGGCCTGTTCACCGTTTTACCGTAAGCAAAGCGTATCAGCATCCTTTCAGTGAAATTATATGAGATATATGCAGAAGGAAGTATCACCAGATTGCTTTTTAAGGTGTCAACTGATTCGTTGGTAAGTGTAGCGCTTGCAAAACTCTGACTGTGATCCTCAACCCGCACGCCACCGGCCATTCTGATCTTCGGTGTGACTGGAACCGACAAATGAGCATAGGCCGCTCTGAGGAAATTTTCTGCCGAGTATGAATCGGAAGGATTTGTTTGCTCATCAATGCGAATGCCGGTGGTATGATTTATGTTTTCTGGATGGAATAATGAGTCAATTGTGACAAATCTGAGAAAAATATCATAAAGAAGGTTATTTGCTACTGTGTATCCAATATTACGCCCGACAAAAGTCCGGTCTTTATCTTCAACAAAAACACCGGCTGAGAATTCAGGTTGGAAATAAGGTTTGCTTTTCGATTCGAATCTGTGCCTGAAATTCAGCGCTCCGCTATAATTGTTTTCTTTCATCTCAGAATAGAACCTGCCCATAAAATAGGTTGCAGCAGCGCCGAAAGGGATATAAAGCGACAGTGTGTTATCGGATGTGTCGCGGTCGGAGCGGAAACGGCGATAATCCGGTTCATCACGAAACGAATAGGAATAACCGGCCACCCAGTCAACACTGGTGCGCTCAGAAAATTTATGGTTGCCCAGAAGCTGTCCGGTATAAATTCCCCTGTATACCTGATGAAACGAATGGTTATCAGCCGTATAATTAAACTCGTGGTGCCGCCCGGTGCGGTGAACATACTGTGCCGAACTGATTTGATTAAAAAGATTCTTAAACTCAATATTGTGATTGCCCTGCGAAAAACCCCAGTTATGTAGTATTCCGGTGCGTATCTTATTGTTGTATTGCCTGTCGTTGAAATTAAAGATCGGCGAACTTATCTTAAGCTGACTGTCGTATTCGTTAAAATCTGCCCTTACAACATCATCAATTGATTTGCTGTTGTTATAATTGATGGAGGTAATATTTCCGATCACAATTTTACCGGAATTAAACCTGACAGCATTGGTAATGTATGCACTGTGGTTCAGGCCTCCATTTACAGTTTCAGGAACCCAGTTATTTGGCAGCGATCTTCCAATCTCGTCGAGCCTTTGCTGGTCGTTAATGCCGCGAAGCGTGGCAGGAAAATCATCCGGCAAATTGTAGGCCCCATCGTTAAACCCAAGCCAATGATACTTGCCTGTTTTCTGCCGTTTGAATTCTCCGAACGAAGTATTTGGATCGTAGGTAAGGGAATAGTTCACATGCAGGCTGTTTTCATCCGGGATATTTTTTGTAAAAATCTTCACGATACCTCCGGCAAATTCTCCGGGCAACTCCGCGCTCGGACTTTTGTAAATCAATATCTGGTCAATCAGAGAACTTGGGATTACGTCAAAAGAGAAGGAGCGCACATCGGCTTCCATGCTGGGTGCAAAAACATTGTGAAGCATGGTTGGGTTATAACGCTCACTCAGCCCGCGGATCATAATAAAACGACCGTCAACAACCGTAACTCCGGGTATCCTTTTGATTACCATAGATGCATCACTATCCTGCGAACGGCTGATTTGCTGGGCCGAAATTCCGCTTACAACAATTTCGCTCGCTTTGATGGTGCTCAGCAATGACAGGTCGGTTTGCTTGGAACGGCGCGCCCTCACCTGCACGCCCTCAAGCATGGCAATATCTTCTTCAAGCTGAACATCAATAACAATGGTCCTGCCCCTTTCAACTCTTATACCCTCGATTCTTTGCTTGTGGTAAGAGACGAATGTTACAACAAGATTGTAAGTTCCTGGCTGCAAATTGGAAATCTGGTAGCTTCCGTCAAGCTGTGTGGATGTGCCGGTAGTAGTGCCTTCAATTACCACATTGGCGCCAATAATGGTTTCAGAAGTTCTTGAATCCTTTACTACTCCGCGAATGGTACCGGTTTGCGAAAAAGCCGGACTTACTAAAACGCAGAAAAACAACACCTTGAACATGTGTTTAAAAATCTTCATAACGATGATTTTGAATGGATTGATTTTGGGTGCAAAGCTATGGCTGGCAATTTACCCTGATATTAAGGAATTGTTATGTTTATGTTAGGGAATCATTAATGGTTTAAAGCGCAAAGACAGATTTATTAACATCAGCTAAAAAATATCAGCCAAAAAAATATATTTTTGTAAACCATGTTATTTATTGCAGTATTTACTAAAAGCCAGAACATCAATAAAATCAAGCTGGAATGCAACTCAAAGTCCCTATTCTGAATCTTCTGTCATCACTTTTTATTGTTTTTGCCACATTGTCAGTTGCACAGGAAACCACATCTCTGAAAATCATTGTTACCACTGATGTTCATGGCCACATCTTACCTTACGATCCCCTGGAAAGAACTTCCAGGCCGAACTCCCTAGCACAGGTATATTCTTTTGTCATGAACGAAAGGGTGAAAGCAACGCATGAGGTGATTCTTCTTGATAATGGAGATATTTTGCAAGGTGACCCTTTTGTGTATTACTACAACTTTATTGATACTGCCGGAATTCATCCTCTGGCACGGGTGATGAATTATATGGCTTATGATGCTGCAACAATTGGCAATCATGATATTGAAGCAGGACCCGCAGTGTACAATAAATTGATAGAGCAATTTAACTTTCCCTGGCTCGGAGCCAATATTATTGAAGAGTCAACAGGGATGCCTTATTTCCGGCCTTATACAATAATCGAAAGAAAGAATGTGCGGATTGCAGTTCTGGGTTTAATTACACCTACTGTACCGCATTGGCTTCCAGAAGAATTATGGCGGGGACTGTATTTTGACGACATGCTTGAATCGGCACGTAAATGGACAAAATACATCAAAAAATATGAAAAACCGGATCTGTTGATCGGTTTATTTCATTCAGGAGCGCCGGTTGCTGATTATCCTGAAGGAATTCCAGCCTTTCTGGAACAGGCCTCCCGCGTTATAGCTCAGGAAGTTGGTGGTTTTGATGTGGTTTTTACCGGACACGACCACCGAAGATGGAATGAGTTTGTTTCCAATGCCGACGACAGTTTTACGCTGTTGCTTGGCGCCGGAAGCCTGGCCCATTGCGTAGGGGTGGTTGATATTACCCTGAGCATTGATCCATCAACAAAAAGTACGCGCAAAGAGATAGTGGGGAATGTAATTGAACTAACAAGATTACCTGCCAATGCAGGTTTTCTTGACAAGTTCTTTGATTACATTTACCCGGTTCAGGATTATCTGAACCAGCCGGTGGTAACTTTGCAGCAACCACTTTACAGTCGCGATGCGTTGTTTCAGAATGCACCTTTTGTTGATCTGATCCATCATATTCAACTCAGCATCACCGGGGCTGATATTTCTTTCACGGCCCCACTCAGCTTTGATGCCGTAATTCCGTCCGGCATGATAAACCGTGGAGCCATGTTTAACCTTTACCGTTATGAAAATCAGCTCTATACCATGACAATGAGTGGCCGGGAAATTGTTGATTTTCTTGAATTCAGTTATGGAAACTGGCTCAACCATATGAAAAATGCCGACGACCATCTGTTGAATTTCGTAAGGAATGAGAACGCTGAAATAATCCCCAATGCTTACCGAAGGCCGCAGACTGCAACACCTCATTTTAACTACGAATCTGCTGCTGGTTTAATTTACACGGTTGATGTGAGTTTGCCCCCCGGAAACCGCATAAACGTAGAATCCTTGGTTTGTGGCAAGGATTTCAACCCAGACTCTACTTATAAAGTTGCGATAAATTCATACCGTGCCAGTGGTGGCGGCGGACATCTGACCTCCGGCGCAGGCATTCCACATGATGAGTTGAGAAACAGGATAACCTGGACCTCAGGTACCGATCTCAGGTATCTGATCATGCATTGGTTAAGAAAAAATGGTGTGCCTGAAAGCACCTCTTCCGTAAACTGGAAAATTGTTCCCGGGGAATGGCATACCAGGGGTATGGCCAAAGATTACAACAAACTGTTTGGCCAATAATCTTTATGGAAAACCGCTGTCCGTTTTGCTCAGATCAGATTAAAAAACAGGTATTTCTGGAATGTGATGATATGCTTGCAATTTACAACATTTCGCCCATTCTTCCGGGTCATTCGCTAATTATCCCTAAAAAGCATTTCGAAACAATAAATGATTTCACTGAGAGTGAATTAACGGTTTTTTTCAACTTTGCACGTAAGGCCACCCAACTGCTCTGTCTGGCTTTCGGAAGCGAGGGCTTCGACTGGTCATTACAGGAATCGGAAGCAGCAGGCCAGAGCATTCCACACCTGCATCTGCATATCATACCCCGAAAGAAAAACGACCTGAACAACCCTGGCGATTGGTTTCAAATGCTTGAGAAAAATCGTTATCAGGCGCTTGATAGTAAGAACCGAAAACCTGTTTCCAGCACAGAGATTGAATCTGTGATCAGGCATATCAGAAGTTTTTTATTGCATGATGGAAATGATTGACGAATATAAAACCATTTCTTCCCCATCAAATGGAATATATAAAGAGAAGGGAAGCAAATTTCTGTCTTTCGCCGAGCCGGCCGAAACCGAAGATCAGGCAAAGGAAATCTTGGAAAGATACAGAAAACAGTATCACGATGCACGCCACCACTGCTTTGCGTGGGCAATAGGGTATCATCGTGAACTGCAGCGCATGAACGATGATGGCGAACCTTCAGGCACTGCAGGAAAGCCGATTTTCGGACAGATACTCAGTTTTGGCTTAACGAATATTATTATTATTGTAGTAAGGTATTTTGGCGGAACCAAGTTGGGTACAAGTGGTTTGATCAATGCATATAAAACAGCCTCGCGCGATTCCCTTGAGAAAGCCGGCTATTGCATAAAAACCATAAACGACATATTTGAAATTGGATTTGATTACCCGGATACCAGCGAAGTGATGAAAATAATTAAGGACCAAAGTGTTGAAATCATCAAAAGCCACTACACTGATACATGCAAATTGATCATTTCAGTGAGAAAAACAAATGCCACAAACCTAACTGACAATCTTCGGAGTACAAACAAGGTAAAGATCAGCTACTTAGAAACCAGATAAAGGAAATCTCGCTCGCCCCTATATACAACGAAAAAAATAGAAAAACAAGAGCAAAAAAATTTTTTTTTCAACTTTTTACAATGCACTTTTGTTGAAAAATCGACGGTGAACCCCTGGCGTTTCCGTCACCCGGGAAGCGCTGTATTTCTGGCTCTCATTTTTAAATGTTTAGATAGTTTAAGCACTGATATTAGTTTATTGAGCAAAGCATGAAAGAAGATCACGCAGAGGTTTGGGAAGCTTGTCTTGATGTTATAAAAGACAATATCAACCACCATAGTTATAAAACCTGGTTCCTGCCGATCAAGCCTGTAAAACTTGAAGACAATGTTTTGACCATTGAGGTTCCCAGTCAATTCTTTTACGAGTGGCTGGAAGAACATTACATTAACCTTCTGAAAAAGACTATCAAAAAAGAATTGGGGCCAAAAGGAAGGCTGGAATACAGTATTGTAATGGAAAAGAATTACAGCAATTCCCCCCCGTTTACGATCAAAGTGCCCACAAGCAACAAGCAATCAACCGGTAATCCGGCAGTTGCCATGCCATTTGATATAAACAGAGGCATGTCAAAGGAAATTCCTAATCCTTTTATCATTCCTGGATTAAGAAAGATCAAAGTAAATTCTCAGCTGATTGACTCCTATTCCTTTGAAAACTTCATTGAAGGCGATTGCAACCGTCTGGCCCGTTCAGCTGGTTATGCCATTGCAGCAAATCCTGGTAAAACTGCATTCAATCCCATGTTTATCTACAGTAGCGTAGGCCTGGGAAAAACACACCTGGCCCATGCTATTGGAATCCAGGTAAAAAATAACTTCCCTGATAAAACAGTTCTTTACCTTTCTACCGAGCAATTCATCCAGCAGTTCATTGATGCTACGATGAACAACAACCAAAATGACTTCGTTCATTTTTACCAGATGATGGATGTGCTGATCCTCGATGACATACAATTCTTGTCAGGCAAGGAGAAAACCCAGGATATTTTTTTCCACGTATTCAATTATCTGCATCAAAAATCGAAGCAGATTATTATCACGTCCGATAAAGCCCCGGTTGAGCTCAAAGGGATCGAAACCCGCCTGCTCAGCCGGTTTAAATGGGGGCTGGCTGCCGACCTGCAGGTACCCGATTACGAAACCAGGGTAGCCATACTGCAAAAACGCCTTTATAACGACGGCATGACAATGCCCTCTGATGTTATTCACTACATCGCAAACAATATCTCAACCAATATCCGCGAGCTCGAAGGCGCCCTCATATCACTGATTGCCCAATCATCACTGAACAAAAAAGAAATTACCATTGAGCTTGCCAGACAAATCATTGATAAATTTGTTAAGAGTACCTCAAGGGAAATTTCTATTGATTACATTCAAAAGCTTATCTGCGATTATTTCAATATTCCTGCAGAGGTGATCAATTCAAAAACCCGCAAACGGGAAATTGTTCAGGCCAGGCAGCTTACCATGTACTTTGCCAAGAAACACACTAAATCATCGCTCGCTACCATTGGGTTGCACTGCGGAAACAAAGACCATGCAACGGTTTTACATGCCTGTCGTACAATCAGCAACCTTATTGAAACTGATAAGAAATTCCGTAGCTACGTTGAAGAGCTTGACAACAAACTCAAACTCTGATTATTTAGCAGTACTTAAGCAACATTGTGTTTTTTTTGTATCTTAGCACAAAAAACTGGTCCCACAGTTTAATTGCAAATATTAAATAAGACAGCAACTATGAAAAAAGTATTGATGGTATGCCTCGGAAATATTTGCCGGTCGCCATTGGCCGCAGGAGTACTCAGAAAAAAATTTGCTGACAGAGGGATTGAAGCAGTTGTTGACTCTGCCGGATTCGAACCTTATCATATCGGAGAAGGCCCTGATGCGCGCACCGTCGAAATTGCCAGGAAGTACGACATTGACATCTCCGCTCACTTAATGCGCCTTTTCAGGGTGGAAGATTTCGACATTTACGACCGCATATATGTTATGGATCAGAGAAATCTTCGCGACGTACTCTTCCTTACGCGTAACGATTCTGACAAGCAAAAGGTTGACTACCTCATGAATGCACTGCATCCAGACAAAAACCAAATCATCCCCGATCCATATTATGGAGACATCAGCGATTTTGAACATGCATACGAACTCATTAATCAGGCATGTGAGAAAATTGCCGAATCGCTTAAGTAGAAAATGTGGTACACTAACGACTTTCCATCGCAAAATGCCATTATTGAGGCTTTAAACCGGATCAAATCGTTTATACACCGAACCCCCATATTCACCAGCGAAAGCCTGAACCAGGCCGTAGCAGGGAATTTATTTTTTAAATGCGAAAATCTGCAGAAAACAGGCTCTTTTAAATTCAGGGGAGCATCTAATGCTGTTTTGTCCCTCAGCCAAAATGAAGCTTCAAGAGGAGTTGCAACCCATTCATCAGGAAATCATGCCCAGGCGCTTTCTCTCGCAGCAAAGCTCAGAGGTGTTACAGCACATATCGTTATGCCCGAAAATGCTGCAAAACCTAAGATAGCAGCTGTAAAACAATATGGCGGGATCATCACATTCTGTGAACCCAACCTGGAATCAAGAGAGAAGGTGCTGCGGGAAGTGATGCTTAAAACTGGAGCCTGCGAAATCCATCCCTACAACGACTACCGAACCATTTGCGGACAAGCTACTGCAGCCAAAGAGCTGATTGAGGATTCAGGCGTCACTCTTGATGTGATTATCGCCCCCGTGGGTGGAGGTGGTTTGGTAAGCGGAACAGCGCTCGCATCACGTTATTTTTCCCCTGAAACAATAGTAGTTGCTGCCGAACCGGAAAAAGCAAACGACGCCTACCTTTCTTTCCGGGCCAAAAGCATATTTCCAGCCATTCCCAAACCCGATACCATTGCCGACGGCCTTCTCACCTCACTTGGCACACTCACATTCCCAATCATTATAAAACATGTTTCGGAAGTCGTAACAGTGAGTGAGCAAGAAATCATTGAGGCCATGAAATTAATATGGGAGCGGTTAAAACTTATTGTCGAACCTTCAGCAGCAGTGCCTTTTGCCGCTGTGTTAAAAAATAAAATTGATGTGAAAGGCAAGAATGTTGGGATCATACTTAGCGGTGGCAATCCCGACCTCTACAAAATTCCCTGGATCGTCTGATCTGCTCTCACAATAATTGCCATGCAAAAAGGAATCCTTTATCTCATACCCGTTCCTCTGGACAACAACAAGCCCGATGAATCAATACCGGCTTCCACTCTTAACATTGTAAGATCGTTGAGGAGTTTTATTGTAGAAGACATACGCTCGGCACGGAGATTTCTTCGCTCGGCCGGATACCAGGGCGATTTTTCAGACATTATATTTCAAATCCTCAATGAGCATTCAAACCCGGCTGAAATACCCGGTTTGATTAAACAAATGAATTCGGGCGTCAATACCGGCCTTTTATCCGAGGCCGGCGCACCTTGCGTGGCTGACCCCGGGGCATCAGTAGTAGCCGAAGCGCACCGGAATAATATTAAGGTGGTTCCTCTTCACGGTCCATCTTCGATTCTGCTGGCGCTAATGGCTTCGGGGTTTAACGGACAGCAATTTGCCTTTCACGGATATCTGCCTGTTAAAGACCCAGAAAGGATTAATAAAATCAAAGAACTGGAATCGGAAGCGCTGAAAAAGGGGCAAACACAGATTTTTATCGAAGCGCCATACAGAAACCTGCAATTGTTGAATAGTATACTGAAAGCCTGCAACAACTCAACCATGCTGAGCATCGCGTGCAATATCGGTAACAGCGATGAAAGGATCGCTACCAGGCCGGTTTCGTGGTGGAAAAATATGCAGCCGGATTTACATAAGAAACCTGCCGTATTTCTTCTTTCCCGCGAATAATTATTCATCAGCGCTCTAAAATGTTTATATGCTGTGATCAGAACCATGTAATCAACCCTTCCGGGGCACAGCAAACTTTTTGCTATTTTTGAACCCGGATAGGCGCTTAAGGAGTGAAACTAACTCCCGTACATACGGGATTGTTGGTTTTTTGTGATGCAGTGATGCAGTGATGCGGAAGAAGGGTTTCGGATTTTTTTTGAGTTTTGTTCCGATAGCTATCGGAATTTGGATTTATTTTGGATTTTGTTCCGATAGCTATCGGAATTTG